>PDWI01000241.1_pt1 | contig 84379 bp, 60 predicted proteins | sample 1430891 | NCBI WGS metagenome assembly PDWI01 (sample SAMN01162508, study PRJNA174530) | Oral metagenome, whole genome shotgun sequencing project. | biome: Marine environment; feature: Marine mammal; material: Swab sample of the gingival sulcus; isolation source: swab sample of gingival sulcus... | reverse complement strand
GTGCGTGTCGAGATACTGCAGCAGGTCGTTCCAGATCGTCGGCACCCCGGCACCGAAGGTGACCTTCTCGGCTTCGATCATCTTGGCCAACGGCTCGGCTTGCAGGAAACGACCCGGCATCACCAGGCTCACCCCGGCCAGCATCGCCGTATACGGGAACCCCCACGCGTTGGCATGGAACAACGGCACGACGACCAACGCATGATCCCCTTGGTGCATGCCCAGGCTGGCGAACACCCCCATCGCGTGCAGATAGTTGCCCCGGTGTGAGTAGACGACCCCTTTCGGGTTGCCCGTGGTCCCGGAGGTGTAACACACCGACGATGCCGAGTTCTCGTCCAGATCCTCGGGCCAGTCGAAGCTCGTCGGGTGGCCACTGATGAATTCGTGATAGTCGTAGACAGCTTCGACATGCTCGATCCCAGCCAACGCCTGACGGGTCGCGTCATCGATCGGCCCGTTGACGATGACGTGCTTGATCGTCGGGATGTCCGGCAACATGCCGGCGAAGGACTGTGCAAGGACGTTGTCAACGATGACGACCTGGTTCCTGGCGTGCTTGGCCGCGTAGATGAGCTGCGGTGGGAACAGCCGGATGTTCAACGCATGCAACACCGCCCCCATCGACGGTACTGCTAGATAGGCCACCATGTGCTCGGCGTTGTTCCACATGAACGTCGCTACCCGTTGGTCCCCGGTGATCCCCAGCCCTCGCAGGGCGTGCGCCAGCTGAGCGGCCTGCTCGCCGACCTGCCGGAACGACATCTCCCGGGTCCCGTCCCCGGTCCACGTACACACCTTCTGGTCAGCGTGCACGGTCGTGCCGTAGCGCAACATCTGCGAGATCAACAGGGGCGGTGACTGCATCGTACTTTTCATACGCAGAGCCTGCCACCATCCGGCCCCCGCAGGGAGTCCCAGGACCTGACCATTTTCTGGGATCGCGATCTTGCTCCTTGGTCTGGGGTCTGGGATCTGACGCTCCCAAACCGTGTCATAACGGCTTTTCCCAAGGGAGAGTGTGGTGACGAGGTCGCGGTGGGTGGCGACGCAGGCCAGGGGCGTGTCAGTCGTGGATCAAGCAGGCGCGCAACGGAGCCGGGCGCCATGAACGCGGACGCGCTCATCCAGCCCCTAGCTGCGGTCGCGGCCATCACGGGGAATCATCATGGGGCGGCCCGTCTCCGGATCCGGTTGCACCCGCGCATCGAGGTCGAACACGTCAGCCAACAACTGCGGCGTCAACACGTCCGAGGGTGACCCCTCGGCGACGATCCGCCCGTCCCGCATTGCCACGATATTGCTGGCGTAGCGGGCCGCCAAGTTCAGATCGTGCAGGACGGCGACCAACGTGCGGCCCCGTCGATGCAACCGGGCGCACAGGTTGAGCACGTCGAGCTGGTGAGCGATGTCTAGATAGGTGGTCGGTTCGTCCAACAAGAGAACCGGCGTCTCCTGCGCCAATGTCATCGCGATCCATACCCGCTGCCGTTGTCCCCCGGACAACTCTTCGACGTACCGCTCGGCACTGTCGGCCATCCCGACTTCAGTCAGTGCCGCCGCGACCGCCTCCTCATCCTGGACGGACCATTGTCGCAGCATGCTCTGGTGCGGGTAACGACCTCGGGAAACCAGGTCGGCGACAGTGATGGCATCCGGAGTGGTGGGAGCCTGCGGCAGCAGTGCGATGTGTCGCGCAACCCACTTGGCCCCAGCAAGTCTGATGTCGTGCCCGTCCAGTAACACCTTTCCCGACCGCGGGACGAGCATCCGGCCAAGCCCACGCAACAGCGTCGACTTACCGCAGGCATTCGGTCCGATGATGATGGTAAACCCACCGTCGGGAATCTCGATCGAGAGCTCGTGCACCACAGCTGCGCCGGCATAGCCCAACTGCACCTGGTGCGCACTCACGATGGGAGCGGTCATCCGGGGTTCTCCACGGTGGGTTGAGTCATGCGCGCCGTGCCAGGAGCCAGATCAGGTACAACCCACCGAGCAATGCCGTGACGGTGCCGACGGGAGTGCGAAGGCCGATGTCGACCGCTTGGGACAACAGGTCGGCAAGCAAGAGCAAGCAGGCCCCGACCAGAAAAGCGGTACCCACCTGCACACCGGCGCTGCGGGTCAGCCGCCGGGCGATCTGCGGTGCGGCCAACGAGACGAAGGCGATGGGCCCCGTGGTCGCTACAGACACCGAGAGCAACAACACGGCTAGCGCCACCGCAAGAAACCGGGTCCGTTCCACGGCGACTCCGACACCGGCGGCTAGGTCGTCACCCATTTCCAAGAACGACAGCCGCCGTGACACGATCCAAACCGGCACGATGAGGATCGCGACGGCGACCAACATGCTGGTCGCATGGGTCCAGCCACGGGCGATGAGGGTACCGGCCAACCACTGCTGTGCATTAGCTGCCCGGTCGTGATCGGCCCGCACCACGAACACTGTGGTGACCGCGGTGGTGATCGCACCGACACCGATACCGACCAGCACTAGCCGGATACCACCGCTGACACCGTCGCGGCGGGCGACTAGGTAAACCACGGAAGCGGTGAGCACCCCACCGGCCACCGCCGCAAGCGCGGTAGGCAGCACCGAGACGCCGAACACACTGATCCAGATCACCGCACCCGTGGCAGCGCCACTCGTGAATCCGATGATGTCCGGTGAACCTAGAGGGTTTCGCGAAACGGTCTGGATCATCGCGCCGGAGATCCCGAGTGCACCACCGACCAGGATCGCGGTGATCAGCCGGGGCAGCCGCCGCCCTTGTACCGTCCGGACCACCCCCCGCTCACCGTCACCCCACACAGCTGCGATCACCTCGGAAGCGGACAACGACATCGTGCCGTGCATGAGTGCAATCGCAGAAACTGTGGACAAGAGCAGCAGCAGGGCCAGCGCGACCCAGAACGTCCGTGGGGCGATCCGCAAGCTGACCCAGCCGGCGGTGATCACCCAGTGCTTGGTGACCTTAGATCGACGCAGCCCAACGGTTCCCGGAATACCGGATGACGCCACAGTCGCCGTGCCCTCACGTAAGCGACTCACAGGGCTGCCAATCGCCGGGATCGCACGAGCGCGACAAACACCGGCCCGCCGAGAATCGCGGCCATGATGCCCGTCTGCAGTTCTGCCGGTGCGATGATCCACCGGCCCAACACATCGGCCAGTAGGACGAATGCGGGTGCCGTGAACAGCACCCCGGGAATCAGCACCCGCTGATCAACACCGACCAGCAGCCGGACGATGTGCGGAGCCGCCAGCCCGACGAACATGATCGGCCCAGCCGCGGACGTCGCCGCGCCGGCCAGCAGGACCACGGCGAGCGCTGCACCGGCGCGGGTGAACCCCGGGCGCACTCCGAGCCCACGGGCTATGTCCTCACCGAGCGCCATAGCGTTCAGTGGCCGGATGAGCAGCACACTCAGCACGACGCCGACCAGCACGAACGGCAGCACTGTCAACGCCACGTCAAGGCTGCGACCTTGCAACGATCCGACTGCCCAGAAACGAAACTGGTTGAACACCTGAGTGTTGCTCAACAACACGAAGTCGGTGGCAGCGGCGATTGCCACTGACAGCGCCGCACCAGCCAACGCCATCCGCGCCGGACCCGACCCACTCCGCCGCGCCGTGCCAAGTAGGTATACCAGCACCGCCGCCACCGCACAGCCGATGAAAGAGAACCAGATGTAGCGGTTGATATCGACGATGCCGAAGAAGCCGATGGCGATCACCACGGCGGCCGACGCGCCCGCGTTGACGGCGAACAGACCCGGTTCGGCCAGTGGATTGCGTGTGATGGCCTGCATCAGCAACCCGGCCAGCCCCAAGGCCACTCCGACGATGATTGCCAGCACTGCCCGCGGGATCCGTGAACTGACCACAATGATGTGGTCAGTGTTGGTGGGGTCGTAGTCGGTTAACACATCGGACACCGCCGACACCGGTGTGGCGTGCGACCCTAGCGCCAAGCCGCCGATGCCGCACACCACGATGACCACCGAACAGACCCCGATCAGGCTGGCTAGCCGCCGGGCCGAACCGCTCGAGCGCACACTAGCTCTTGAGCGGCGAGCCCTGCCCTCCCGGACGTTGGTATTGCTATCCACCTAGGCCGCAGACTTCCTCAACAGATCACGACCCGAAGTACTCGTCCATTTTCTGCACCAGTTGGCGGCCGCTGTAGTAGTCCAGACGGAACGCGGTCGGCGGGGTCAGATAGAGGGCGTCGCCTGAAACCGCCGGTTGGTTGGCCAACAGTGGGTCAGCCGTGATGGCAGCGGTGGGATCACCGGACGTGGGAACCGGAAAGAGAGTCTTGGCTTCCGCCAAGGCGGTCGAAGCGTTTTCCGGGGTGAAGAACGAGGCGTCGGATCTCGCTCGGGCGGCCAGTTCGGTGGGAACCTTGATGTACTCGAAGCCCAGATCGGTCATCGTGGTGCCCTGCGAACTGTTGGGCATAAACACGCCCGTGCCGTCGGCGCCGTTGTAGGAGATGACCGCAACCGGCTGATCAGGCAGTTGCAAGTCTGCGGCCGTGTCGCTGACCAGTGTTGCGAACTCGCTGATGACCGCGTCGGCGTTGGACTCCAGGCCGGTGGCTTTGCCCAGCTGGTTGCTGAGCTCCTGCCAGGAGTTGGCGCCGTAGTCGAGAATGATCGTCGGCGCGATCTCGCTGAGCTGGTCGTAGGCGTCCATCGTGGAGTCCGAGCCCAGGCTGGAGCCGACGATCAAGTCGGGTTCGATGGCTTCTACGGCTTCCAAGTCAAGTTGGAGGTTGGGGTAGAGCACCTCCACGCCGCGCTGGTCCGCTACACCAGCCCACTGCTGGAAGAAGCCCTTGTCGTCGGTGAGGGGGCTGACCGACGCGGCCGCAGTGGCTTTCACCGGAGCGTCGATTGCCAGCAAGGTGCCGGTGAGTGTCACCGATGTCGAGACGATCGTGACCGGCTTCTCCGGGATCTCAGTAGTGCCAGCCTCGTGGGCGATCTCGCGAGGCCAACTGCCTGGCGAGTCGTCGACCGAAGTCGATGAACTGGAGGGCGCTGCGACATCGTCGTTGTTGCTGCCGCCACATCCAGCGAGGGCCAGAGCGGGCACGGCAACCAAGACGACAGCGAGTCTGCGCGCTACGTGCACGGGTTTTCTCCTCTTACGCTGATAGGGGAAGGACAGGTGAAGCCGTGCCCGCCCCGATCCTAGCCACTAGAGCTTAGGTATACCTAACTGCTGGCGCCCTGCGAACCGACGAGCGGAGTGGGGAACCGACGGCTGGGTTTCGGACGACGCGCTAGAGCTAGAGGGGGCGATCGGCATGCAGCGCATCCAACAGCGTCGGCCACCAAGCCGCCAGGTCGTGACCACCGGAGAACTCCGTGAAGGTCGCCGAACCGCCGGCGCGCTCAACGTCCCCTGCGAGGTCTCTGGAACGATCGCGAGTATTGCGCCGGGGGTCGCCACCCCCGCGTTCCAGCGATCCGGCACGGACATCGACGTGGATCCCGACCTTGGCCGCCTGCTGCACCAAAGCCCGGCGGGCACGATCACTCGGGAAAGCCGGCGATAGCAGGACGGCCCTGTCGGCCCCCAATCGAAGGGCTAAGGCGAGCGCCGTGGGCGCTGTCGCGGACGTACCCACCACAAGAGGAATCCCGCACGCCGGGGCTACGCAGTCGAGAGCCATGCCCCGGGCGGCGGCAAGAGGCCGGGCATGCTCGCGCATCCGGCTCACAGCATCTGCGTTGTGCAAATAGATACGGCCCCAACCGGTCTCGGCGAGTTGTTCGTCGACCCGAATGAGGACCTCTCCGTCCAGCAACACCACCTGCCGAGCTGGCGTTTCGGGGGCATCCCGGACCGTCGTGAGCCACCGTCCACACGCTGTGGCGCGCTCTGGCTCCAGCACTGGAGCGCAAAGGTTCTCGTACGGTAGCTGCCTGGACCGCGGAGTGGGGATCAAGGCGATGTTGGGAGAGAGCGCGACATGCGGATCTGAACCGATCAAGCGGTACAGGCTGGGGATCTGCGGTGCCTCGACCTGCAACTGCCCATCCAGGATCATGCCCAACTCAACCCGGGCACGGTAGGAGGCAGCCGCCCGGACCCTCTGCGCCAGTGAGAACCTGGCACGGCGCACGTCAGGCACGGCTGCCCAGCTGGCATTGGCGTCAGCGGGCAGGCTCAGCTCGAGTCGCCACCGCCGTGGCCCGTCCGCGGACATCGGCGCCAGCGCTGGCCCCCCGAGCGCCGGTGACCAGATGCCGGGCTGAGACATAGCAGTGGCAGTGAAGACGACCGTGACCTGGTCCGGCTGGCCTCGGCCGCCGACACTTCGATCCGTTCGGCTATCGCCGAGTTCGTCAACGATCTCGACCTCGGCGGAGAACCCACCGACATCCGGATTCGATCTCGGCATGGCCACCTTCACCCGTCGACAGCATCGTCATACTTAGGCAAGGCTATCCATGGGAGCCGGCCTGTTGATCCGACCACCCATCATCCGACAACCGGGTCCGACCGCTTCGCTCGGTTCCCGCCCGGGGCCATATCGCTGTTCAGACCTTCCGAAGCACGGCCCAGGAGTCACTGGTCACGGCCATCCACAGACCGCTGCATAGCTGAGCTAGCGTGCCTACCGTGCCAGCTGACGCGCAGGAGGCCGTCGAGTCTCGAATCCGGGCGGCCACGCCGCCCCACAGCGTACGACCATGGCCACTACCTATCGCGGAATCCGCACACGTCGATGCCATCGCCCGGCGACTGGCCGCGTGTACCGACGATGCGCAGCTCGCCCAGGCCGAGGACGATCTCAGCTCTCAGCTGCAGATGCAGGGCACGCCGCTGTGGGAGCCTGCGGACGAGCGTCACTCCCGGGTGACGTTCGTATGGATCGGCGACGCCCCGCACGGCGTAGCGTTGTACCTCAATCGTTTCTGCGACGTCATGGACATCGCGGACACCCTGATGGCCCGGCTAGGCACCTCACGTGTGCACGCGTTGACGTTGCGAGTTCCGCATAGCTTGTTGAGTAGTTACCTGTTCATCCCACTGCCTCACCCCCCATCGGTAGTTCTCCACCGGGGCGTGGACCCGGAACGGATGCAGCCGTTGCTGGCGGCCGCGTGCGAGGACCCACTGGCGGGAAGCCATATCGTCAACAAGCTGGTGATTCCCGGAAGGCAAGCAACCCCTCGGCTCGCGGTGGCGGCGGGGCCGGCCGCCATGCGACGACGGCTCTGGGAGGACGAACCTGTTGAGACGATCCCGGTCCGGTCGCTTCGCGGCACGTACACCGATGTCGAACTGTCGTTGTCGGTGTGGTCACATCCGGACTGCGACGTCACCAGCCCCGTTTTCCTTCTCACCGACGGGGAGGTGTGGCGCGAGCAGTTCCCGATCGCCTCCGAGCTGTGCCGGCTGGTGCAAGCGGGACGTTTGGCGCCCATGCACGTGGTGTTCCTCGATTCCGGTGGCGCCAGGCAACGCCAACTGGACTACCCGGCCAGTCCGCCTCAGTCCGGCCGGATGCTGGAACAGATCCGCGATCACGTCGCGGGACACGTGGGCCAGGGGCCGTGGATCGTGGCTGGTCAGAGCCTGGGAGGCCTATTCGCGCTGTTGTGCGCCACCCGCCATCCCGACCTGGTCGCCGCCGCCGTGGGACAGTCACCATCGCTGTGGTGGCCCGCCATCGACCCGAACGACCTTTCCACTAATCCCTATGCCACTCGCGTTGAGCCGAACTGCCAATGGAACTCGGCAATACCGCCACGACGGGGGTGGTTCCAGGAGCTGGCTGAGGCCCGAGACCCCGCCCCGGTACTCATCGAGAGTGGCCGCTACGACTGGGTCCTGGTCGACCGGCTCCGAGACGCAGCCGCCTTGCTGGATTCCCAGGGCGCACTCATCGGCTATGACGAGCCGGCTGCCGGTCACGATGTACTGCAGTGGCAAGCCAGTCTGCCGGATCTATTGTGTCGCGCGTTCTCCCATGTCAGCGAGCCAAGAGCCTCTGGAGAACGCGGCTGAGCTGACGGACAACTCCAGCTCGGTTGACGGGGCCGCAATGGCAGGGGCGGCAGGATCGACGGGAGTCAGCCGCGATATCCGCACCGCTTCCGACGAGAAGACCATCGGGCCACGCACCAGGAGCCAGTCGGCGTCATGCGGGGTAGGCAGATCGACCTACACGTATGCCGCGTCGCAACTCGGTAAGTGACTCGGCGACGCGCGCATCGAGTGCCGGGTCGGCGAGCTGAGTGGCGTCGAAGACGGCCACCCGCAACTGGTCCAGGGCTGCTGCGGCACCAAGATCGGGCACGATGGCACCCGGGCCGGTGCTCGTGCATGGCTCGGTCCCACCGTCGACCGTGCCGCGGGTGTCGTCGACCAAGCTGCCGTCTCGCCCGGCCACCGCATGGAAGAGTTCCTGCGCAATCGTCCGCAGGTGTCCGGCATACGAAAGCGCCTGGTCGAGCGGCAGCTGCTGCCACCGCCCGGCCAGGCGCGTGAGCTCGTCGGCCACCGGGTGGGGCACCGACCGAGACGTCACTCGTGAATCACTCGTCAAGCAGGATCAGTCACCGCGCAGGCGGGCCAGCAGGCGCAGGATCTCGATGTAGAGCCAGACCAAGCTGACGATCAAGCCGTGGGCCAGCAGCCAGGAGTACTTTTGTGGGGCGCCCCGGCGCACGACCTCGTCGATGGTGTCGAAGTCGATCGCCAGCGAGTAGGAGGCCAGGCCGACACCGAGCAGCGAGATGCCGATGCCGAGCAGGCCGTTGCCGCCGAAGCCCCAGCCACTGGTCCAGCCGACCATGAGGGCGAGCAGGTTGACCAGGCTGAAGAGCAGGTAGCCGATAAGCATCATCCCGAAGATCCGCCGCGACTTGGCGGTCACCCGGATGAAGCCCATCTTGTAGCCGATGAGCATCCCAGCGAAAGTGGCCAGGGTCGCGACCACCGCGGTCATGACGATGCCCGGGAACGCAGCCTCGAGCACTCGGCTCATAGCGCCGACGAACAGCCCTTCGAGCACGGCATACAGGGCGATGAGTGGGACCGAGATGCTCTTCTTGAACGCGATGAAGAGACCGACGGCCAAGCCACCGAACATGCCGCCATACCAGAGCGGAGTCACGAGCCCCGGCGACACCGACACCACGAACCAGGCGAATCCTGCCGTGAGGACGACGAGCGCGAACAGCGCCAGTGTCTTCATGATGACGTCGTCGTAGGTCACCCGGCCGGTGTCCAGGGGCCCGGCGCTCGGACGCTGGTACATCTGGTCCAGCTGCTCCTGGGTGGGGGGCAGATAGCCGCCCTGCCCATAGCCTGGCTGGCCGTAACCGGGCTGACCGTAGGCGCGCTGGTCCTGCGGTGGAGAGGTCTGCTGCCCGTAGCCCGGCCGCTGCGGCTCGTTGAAGCCCGCGTAGCTGCCGTTGCGGATATCCCTGTTGATCTTGTTGAACACCGGGTTCATGCCGGCCATGTGTTCCTCCAGTTGGTCGGGCCCGTGTTGGGTCCTTTGACGATTCAGCGTCTATCGGTCGAGTGTTGTTCCCGGTGTGCCTGGCTCGTGGACGGGCGAGCAGCGCCGCCGCGAAGCGGCGAGTGCCCCCGGCGGGACTCGAACCCGCACTTGGGCGATTTTAAGTCGCCTGCCTCTGCCATTGGGCTACGGGGGCCCGCCCAATCTACGCCCAGACAGCCAGGAACACCGTCATCTGAGAGCTGTCCGTCAGGACGGCGGGGGCGGCAGATAGGTACGCCGCGGGTGCACCGCGTGCGCACCGGCGACCCGGTCGAGGAAGACCAGGCCGTCGGTGTGGTCGATCTCGTGCTGGAGCGCAACAGCTTCGAACGCATCGGTCTGCACCGTGACCGGCTCTCCCGTCCCGGGCAACTGCCCCCGCACGACGAGGCGGCGGGCCCGGGCGACATCGCCGGTGAAATCCGGCACCGACATGCAACCCTCACGCCCCTTCTGTTTGCGGGTGGCCGACTCGATGACCGCATTCACCAAGACGAACCGGCCGTGGCAGGTCTGCGTCTTCGGGTGCCCGGTGACATCGACGGAGAAGACCCGGGCCACCACCCCGACCTGCTGGGCCGCCAACCCGACACAACCCGGTGACACGAGTTGGGTGGCGATCAGATCTGCGGCCAGCTGGACGATGGCCGGATCGGTGGGATCGACCTCGGGTCCAGGCGTCGCGAGCACCGGATCGGGAGCGCGGACGACCGGCAGGATCCGGCCCTCGGGCAACGAGGGCAACTCGAGCGCAGTCACAGGACGTCGTCGTCCAGGTGATCGAAAGACACCTTCACACCGAGCGAGGCGGCCGTTCTGGACAAATCGTCGACGACAGCCGTGACGTCCGCGGTAGCCGGCAGCTCGACCTCGGCCGACAACACATAGAGGTCGGTGCCGAACCGAGTGCCGAGATTGACGATGTTGCCGCCGTGCGCGGCGATCACGCGGGTGATCGCCGCGACGATCCCGGGCCGGTCGGCGCCGTGCACCTGGAGCGACCACGGGCGGCCCAGCGCACCGACCGGGCCGGGGTCGGGCAGCGCCCGTACGTCCACGGACAACGCTCCCGAGGCACCGAGAGGGGCTAGCGCCGCCTCGACCTCGGCGAGGGTGGCACCCGAGCGCGCGAGCACGACCATGGCAAAGTGTCCCCGCAACAGGGTCATCGTCGAATCCTCGAGATTCGCCCCGAGATCGGCTAACGCCGAAGTCAGATCGGCGACGATCCCAGGTCGGTCGTCGCCGATGACGGTGACCGCCAGCACGGGCAGAGGTCTATCGGAACTCACCCAGCCAGCGTAGAGCCTCTCGCCCGTGCCGCGTACCCGCGCGATCCGTAGCGCGCCATGGTTCGCCAGAGCCCCATCAAAGGCGGGCGATAACGGCATCGAGCATCGGCGCGGTGAGCCGGCCGGTGAATGTGTTCTGCTGGCTGACGTGATAGCTGCCGACCAGTCGCACGACGTCTGGACCGTCGGCGGTGACCACGCCCAGTTCGCTTTCCACACCGTGACCGAAACGCGGGCGCGGCTGCGGCACAACCCAGCCCAGTCGCCGCGCGGCGGTCAGCACAGCGTCCCACGCCAAGCCTCCGAGCGCCAGGATCGATCGTAGTGTCGGCAACGCCAACTGCAGGTCGCGGTCGAGCCAGGGCGCGCAAGCCGCTCGCTCCTGACCGGTCGGTTTGTTGGCCGGTGGGGCACACCGCACGGCCGCCACGATCCGCATCCCGGCCAGCGACAGCCCGTCGCCGGCAGCCACACTGGTCGCTTGGCTGGCGTAGCCGGCCCGGTGCAACGCGGCATACAACCAGTCACCGGAGCGGTCGCCGGTGAACATCCGCCCGGTCCGGTTGGCGCCGTGTGCGGCTGGGGCCAATCCGACGACGAGCACCCTCGGCGCCGGTTCACCGAAGCCGGGCCCGGGCCGACCCCAATAGGGCTGTTGGGCAAAGGCGGCGCGCTTTTCGCGAGCCACCTGCTCCCGCCAATCGACCAGCCGGGCGCAGGCTCGGCAGACCGAGATCCGGGCGTCGAGTTCGGCGAAGTCGTCACTGCACGAGGCAAGGTGCGCTACCTGTTCGGCATCGCCGGCCCGCGGGGTATGCCGTGTGCCTGGGTCTTCGGGCCAACCGGTTCCGGCCGGCACCGGCGACGAGAACAACCGACCCGTGACCGGATGCGCCAACTCTTGCCCGAGAACGGGTTTCGGTGCTCCCCGGTCCGTGGGGTGTCGCCGACCCGGTGTGAGGGCCGGCGGCGGACTGGTCGTCATAATCGGGACGTCCTGGGCCGGCCTAGTCGTCGAGCACCGAAAGAGCGATGCCGTCGAGGATGTCGTGCTCGGACGTATAGACCGCTAGGTCGTCCCCCCGACCCGTGTCGGCCGCGACCCGGGCGACGACCCGGGACCAGACGAGCGCTCCAGCGCCGATGACATCGACCCGGCCCGGGTGCATGAAACCGAGTGCCGCACGTCGCTCGCGGCTCATCGTCAACAGGTCCAGACACGCGTCGCGGATCGCGGCCGGTCCGGCCTGCGAGAGGTGGATGGCCTCGGCGTCGTAGCGGGGCAGGTGCAGCAGGTGGGCGGCGACCGTGGTCACGCTGCCGGCCAGCCCGACAAGCGTCCGGCCCAGGGTCAGGTCGACCGTCTCGGCGGCGGTGGCGATCGCTGTGTCGATATCCCGGCTGGCTGCCGCGATCTGTGCCTGGGTCGGCGGGTCCGCGGTGAGGTGACGCTCGGTCATCCGGACGCAACCGATGTCGACCGAGCGAGCTGCTTCGACCGTGTCGGTGCCACGGACCACCTCGGTGGAGCCGCCGCCGATGTCGATGACAAGATATGGACCGGGGATTCCGCGGGCAACCAGGTCGCCGGTGGCACCGCGGAACGACAGCCGGGCCTCCTCGTCACCGCTGACCACCTCGGGCTCGATGTCGCCGAGAGCCGGCAGCTCGGCCCGGAACGCCTCCCGGACCCCGGTGACGAAATCGCCGGCGTTGCGGGCATCCCGACTCGCCGAGGTGGCCACGAACCGCAACCGGCCGACCCCGAGATCGTGGCATTGCCCGGCATACTCGCGGGTCATCGCCAAGGTCCGGGCAAGCGCGTCCGGGGCCAGCACACCGGTCTTGTCGACGCCGTGGCCGAGCCGGACGATTTCCATCCGGCGCACGACATCGGTGAGGGCGCCGGTGACCGGGTCGTGATCAGCCACGAGCAGCCGGATCGAATTGGTGCCGCAGTCGATCGCTGCCACCCGGGTGGTCTCAGTCATCATGCTCCTTGCTCGTGCAGCCCGGGCCGTGCCACCAGTCTCCCAGCCGGTCTTCCAGCAAGGCCAGTGTTTCGTCGCCGAGGGGGTTCACCCCGGGCCCTGCTGCGAGTGCGTGTGCGACGAGCACGTGCAGGCACTTCACCCGGTCGGGCATGCCGCCGGCCGAGATGCCGTCGATCTCCGGGACGTGCCCGAGCTCGGCCCGGTCGGCGAGATACCGCTCATGCGCGATCCGGTATGCCGCCGCCAGCTCGCTGTCGGAGCCGAGACGCTCCTGCATCCGGCGCATCAGTCCCTCGGATTCGAGGGTGCTGATCGCTGCGGTCAACCGTGGACAGGTGGCGTAGTAGGTGGTCGGGAAGGGTGTGCCGTCCGGGAGCCGCGGCGCTGTCCGGACGACGGCGGGGGCACCACACGGGCAGCGGTGCGCGATCGCGACCACGCCGCGCGGCCGGCGGCCCAGTTGCCGGGCCACCATCTCGAGGTCGCCTTGAGCGACCGGAGCGGAGGGGACGGGCACCTGGCGAGCCTAGTTCGGCCGGGCGGGTGTCGGTAATCCGTGCCGCAGGCCGAACCTCGACATGCCCTGGCTAGCCCGAGTCCGAGGCCGGAGACAAGCCCCCGGTCGGCTGGTCGGCCAGGGTAATCGACTGCCATACCTGCCCGTACCACGGCGCTTCGCCTTCCACGGCGGGGGCGGCCACGAGCACTCCGGACACCGTCGACCGGGGCGATGCGGCCGGGTCGATGACCGTATACGAGCGGTCACCCACTTTGACGAACTTCAGCCGTTGCCGGGCTTGTTGCTCGACGTAGACCGGGTCGTTCCAGCGCTGCTGCTCGGATCGTAGATCGGCCACTATCCGCTCTTGCTCGTGCACGCGAGCCTGCAGGCCCGCGATCTCGTCGCGTTGCCGGATGAGAGACCGTGCCGTCGGCACCAAGGTGACGAGCAATACGACGAGGATGGCCACCAAGACGCTCCACCGCAGCCAGGGCGAAGCCGGGGACGGATCAGCAGCGGACGGCTCGGTGGTGGCTCGCCCACGCGCAGCCGGTCGTGGAGCGTGTTTGCCGTACTTGCCGTCGTTGCCGTGTTTGCCATGGGCACCAGGTCCATTGAGGCCTCCTGGCCCCGTTGACGGGCGTCCCCGGCCGGTGCCACCCGGGCGTCCGGCGGATGCACGGCCCGCCGTCGGTCCGGGACGCGAACGGCCCCGGGTCGACGGCACACCGGAGGGGCGGGCCGGGCCCGCCCCTCCAGTAGGACGTCGTGACGATTTGTCCACCACGACTTCAGTGTGCCGGGTGAGTGGCTCAGTCCTTGGCAACGAAACGCGGGAATGCGCCGGCACCGGCATACACGGCCGCGTCGTCGAGCTCTTCCTCGATCCGCAGCAACTGGTTGTACTTGGCCACCCGGTCGGAGCGGGCCGGCGCGCCGGTCTTGATCTGGCCACAGTTGGTCGCGACTGCCAGGTCGGCGATCGTCGTGTCCTCGGTCTCGCCGGAACGGTGGCTCATCATGTTGGCGAACCCGTTCCGGTGAGCGAGCTCGACCGCGTCCATCGTCTCGGTCAGCGAACCGATCTGGTTCACCTTGACGAGCATGGCGTTGGCGGTCCGGGTGTCGATGCCGCGCTGGAGCCGCTCGGGGTTGGTGACGAACAGGTCGTCGCCGACGAGTTGCACCTTGTCGCCGAGAGCGTCGGTGATGGCCTTCCAGCCCTCCCAGTCCTCTTCGCTCATCGGGTCTTCGATCGACACGAGCGGGTATGCCGCGACCAGTTCGCCGTAGTAGGCGGCCATCTCGTCGGCACTCTTGGCGGCGCCTTCGAACTGATAGGAGCCGTCCGAGTAGAACTCGGTCGCCGCGACGTCGAGGGCTAGAGCCACGTCTTTGCCAGGGGTGTAGCCGGCCGCCTGAATGGCTTCGACGATGAGGTCGAGGGCCGCCCGGTTGCTCTCCAAGTCGGGTGCGAAACCGCCCTCGTCACCGAGGCCGGTGGACAGGCCCCGGTCGTGCAGCACCTTCTTGAGGGCGTGGTAGACCTCGGCGCCCCAGCGCAGGGCCTCCCGGAAGGACGGCGCCCCGACCGGGGCGATCATGAACTCTTGGATGTCGACGTTGCTGTCGGCGTGTGCGCCGCCGTTGAGGATGTTCATCATCGGCACCGGCAGCACGTGGGCGTTCGGGCCGCCGACGTAGCGGAACAGCGGCAGCCCGGCCGACTCGGCAGCGGCTTTGGCCACGGCCAGCGAGACCCCGAGGATCGCGTTGGCACCGATGTTCTCTTTGTTCTTCGAGCCGTCCAGGGCCTGCATCGCGGCGTCGACGAGCCGTTGCTCGCTGGCGTCGAACCCGACGATCCCGGGCTGGATCTGCTCCATCACCGCGTCGACCGCCTTCTCGACACCTTTACCGAGGTAGCGGCCTTTGTCGCCGTCTCGCTTCTCGTAGGCCTCGAACGCACCAGTCGAGGCGCCGGAGGGCACTGCTGCCCGGGCGATCGTGTCGTCGTCGAGCCTGATTTCGACCTCGACGGTCGGGTTGCCGCGGGAGTCGAGGATCTCGCGTGCACCTACTGCTTCGATACTGGCCACTTGGTGCCTCCATGCCTGGTGGGTAGGTCATCGGAACCGTCGGCGCTGACCTACCCCGCCGGGCACGCCCTGCCGATCCGTTGTCAGCCTAGTCGGTCGAGCCGAGACCGGTCCTGCCCAGGTCGGTGAACACCACCCCGAGTGCTTGACGCAACTCGGTGTCCGGGTCGGCCCCGGCCCGCACCAGCTCGGCGACGATCTGCAACAGGCGACCACCGCCCGAGTCGCCTTGCCGCTCCAGCGCGGCGGTCAACTGATCAGCGGCTCCGATGGCGTCGGCCCGCGCGATCGCCCGCGTCGCCCGGGCCAGCGGCGGCATCCTCCGTGGGATCCCCTCCAACGGACCCCGAGGCTCGTCCGCAGGCCGGGTCGGGGACTGTTCCGCCCGTTCCTGCTCCTTGATCGCCGCCCAGTTCGCCGCGACCTGTTCGGGCGTGTCGGCGTGGGCATCGCCGAAGACGTGCGGGTGGCGTCGTCGCAGCTTGGCCGCGATCCCGGCCGCGACGTCGTCGATGTCGAAGGGGTGACTCGGATGCTCCTGGGCCACCCGCGAATGGAAGACCACCTGCAGCAGCACGTCGCCGAGCTCCTCGGCCACGTGTCTCCGAGCGTCGGCGAGGCGCGCGGCATACCCAGATGACTCGGGATCACCGGCCTCGCATCTCGTCAGGTCATCGACGGCGTCGACGGCCTCGTAGGTCTCCTCGACGAGGTAAGGGACGAGGCTCGCGTGGGTCTGCCGGGCATCCCAAGGGCAGCCGCCAGGAGAGCGGAGCCGATCCATGACGGCGACCAGGTCGAGCAGGGAGTCGCCCGGCCGACGACTCGACTCGGACGATACCGGGTCGCCGAACTTGGGGGATGCCGGCTGATCCGTCTCGGTCATCGATCCGCCCCCGTTCAGGTGGCGCTCGGCGTCTGTGCCTCGCCGGTCTCGGCCTGTGGCCGGATCCAGTCGGGAACCACGTGTTCCAAGGTAATCGCCGTACCGTCAAAAGAGCCGAATCGGGGATTGACCTCGACGTCCGCAGCGGCGAGTTGTTGCTTGAACTGGGCTATGGAGGCATCGGTCAGTTTGGCTGAGGCAGCCAGGAGCACCTGACGGGTCGCTTCGGTGGGCTCCGGCACTTGCCCGATCAACGAGTTGTAGCGGGCATCGGGCACCCACAGGCGCTCCCGGGCGATCGGTTCGTTGATCACGGCGGCAAGGATGAGCATGCCCAACGTTTCGGTTTCCGTGTTCAAGATCGGGGTGCCTCGAGGGCCCTGCACTCGCCGCAACTGCTGGGTGGCTTGCTGCACCTCGCTGACGGTGATGACCTCACCGTTGACCACGGCCGCAGTGCTTGGCGCTCCGGAGCCGCTGCATGCGCCGAGTAGCCCGGCCAGCAAGGCACCGAACAGCACGAGGGCGATCCCCGAGGCGCGGGGGCGGCGGCCAGCGCCCGGGCCACCGGGCAGGCCGGTGGTGCGGCGCGATCGGGGGCGCACGGTCATAGACGTGGTTCCTTTCAGTGCAGGTGCCGACGAGCCGTCACGGCGGCCCCGGTAGGTCAGGAGGCTAGTCGGTGGTCGCCACTCGGGCGGCATCGTTGTCATTGTCTCCCACGTCACCACAGACGGCATCAGCGGCCTAGCGACGACGTGGCAGGGTGCGGCGTGCCGACGCGCGGGTGGCCATCCGACCCCGGCGACACGGCGAGGACACCGAGGTGCATACTTACGTCTCGACAACTGAATCGAAGAATACGAGCTGTATGACGAAGTCGGTGTGAATCCGACGCTGCCGCGCAACGGTGATCCTCCCCGAGAGGTCAGTCCGGTCGATCTGCTGCTTAAGGAACCAAAGCCTGCGCGAGTCAGGAGGTTCCACCCTCGTGGGTGGTTCTTTCCTGCCCCCACGAGAGGAACCTATGAACGCGCCGACTACAGACGCGACCATCCCGCAAGACGCACGCCCGCCCTCCCGGGATACGCCCGATCGGCCGCCACGACAACGCGGCACGGGGTTACTGCACCCACTCCTGACCGGCCCGCTGGCACTGCTGCTTGCCGCCGGGATCCTGGCGACCGGCTCGCTTGCCATCACGCTTGGCTCGGTGGACATCAGCCCGAACGCGATCTGGGATGTGGTGCAACTGAAGGCGGGTCTCAAGGAAGAGATCGAGCTGCCCGGACACCTGCAGCAGATCGTCTGGGAGCTGCGGGCCCCGAGGGTCATCCTGGCTGCGATCGTCGGGGCGGCACTGTCGCTGGCGGGTGTCGGTATCCAGGGCTTGGTACGCAACCCCATCGCCGACCCGTATGTCCTGGGAGTGTCCTCGGGTTCTTCCGTCGGAGCTGCCTTCGTGTTGCTTTTCGGTGGGCTCGGTGGCCTGGGTAGCGCTGCGGTCTCCGCAGGCGCTTTCATCTCCGGTCTGATCGCGATGCTCATCGTCTACCTCCTCGCACAGGACCGGGGAGTGCTCGAGCCCCTGCGCCTGGTGCTGGTTGGCGTCGTGCTGAGCTACGTGTTCTCCGGGCTCACGTCTTTCCTGGTGTTCAAAGGCGACCCCCGAGCCGCGCAGGAGGTGCTGTTCTGGCTGCTGGGCAGCTTCGGGCGGGCTCGCTGGAGCGGCATCCTCATCCCGCTTGCTGCCCTGGTTGTCGCCGCCGTCATCCTGGCGATCCGGGCACGACCCTTGGACGCGTTGCTCAGCGGCGACGAGGCAGCGGCGTCCCTGGGAGTGAATCTTCGCCGGCTACGGCTGGAGCTCTTCCTCGCGACCACGGCCCTGACCGCCGTGATGGTGGCCGCCAGCGGGGCGGTCGCGTTCGTCGGCCTCGTGGTCCCGCACCTCACACGGATGATCGTGGGGTCGCCGCACCGCCGGGTGCTACCGATCGCGGCCCTCGGTGGCGCGCTGTTCATGGTGCTGGTCGACCTCGCCGCCCGCTATCTGGCAGCCCCCCAGGAGATCCCGCTAGGGATCATCACTTCGCTAGCTGGGGGGCCGCTGTTCGTCGTGCTCCTGCGGCGGCAACAGAAGCAACGGAGCCAACTATGACCACCACACTCACCGTTGATGACCTGAGTGTCCGCCGGGGCGCCCGGCAGATCATCGAGGCCCTGTGCCTGCAGGTGCCCAGCGGCAGTATCACGGCCCTGGTAGGCCCCAACGGCAGCGGCAAATCGACCCTGCTCAAGGCGGTTTACGGGTACCTGCACAGCTCGGGGAGCGTGTATCTCGATGCTGTGGACGTCACCCGGATGAGCACCCGGCTCCGCGCCAGGCATATGGCGGTCGCAGCCCAGGACGTGCCCCTCGACATCGACCTGTCGGTTTCCGAAGTGGTCACGTTGGGGCGGATACCGCACCTGGGTGCCTTGAAGGCGGAAACCCACGACGACCGCGCGATCGTGTGGGACGCGATGGTCCGAGTCGGCGTCGACCATCTGGCTGACCGTCCCTGGACCCAGCTCTCCGGCGGAGAACGTCAGAGCACCTTGCTCGCCAGGGCCGTCGCTCAACAGGGTTCGATCCTGATCCTCGACGAACCGACCAATCACCTCGACATTCGACACCAGTTCGAGTTGCTCGACATCGTCCGGGACCTCGAGGTGACCACGGTCACCGCAATGCACGACCTCGACCTCGCGATGCAGTTCTGCGACCGGATCGCCGTCTTGCAGGCCGGCGCAGTCGTCACCGTCGGCCCACCCGCCGAAGTGCTCGTGGACGACATCGTCTCCGCAGTCTTCAACGTCCACGTCGACCAGGTCGTCAACCCTCGGACAGGCCAGACCCAATTACTGTTCTCCCGCCATAGATAACGAAGGAAAAGGAGAAAAAGAATGACAAGACCACTCCCACTACGAGGGTTCGCCACGACACTCGTGGCAGCCCTCGCCCTCGCCGTAGTAGCCGGATGCTCAGGCGAAACCTCCTCCGAGAGCTCGGAACAGGGGTCCGCCACCACTAACACCGCCGCACAAGTCGACCTGCCACCGGTCACCGCCGACTACACCTGGCCGGAAGCCTCCACCCCCGAGGGACACTACCCAGTCACCGTCAAATCCTGCGGCGAAGACGTCACCTTCGACAAAGCCCCCGAGCGTGCAGTCGTCAATGACAACAACATGGTCGAAATGATGTTCGCACTCGGGCTCACCGACCACATGGCCGCCTACTCGGCAGCTGGCCCACGGCTACGTATCGCCGCCTTCAAAGACGACTACGAAGCAGTAACCGATATGGGACCCGACTATTTCAAGCTCGAGCCCACCATGAAGCAGAATCCCGACTTCGTCTTTTCTGGGTGGAACTACGGTTTCAGCGAGGGCGGCATCACACCGGACACGTTGGCAGAACTCGGTGTCAAGAGCTACGTGCTGAGCGAGTCGTGCCGCCGGATCGACGACACGCTTGCACCCGCAACCATCGAGGAATGGTACGGCGACATGCGTAACCTCGCCGCTATCTTCGGAGTTCCGGAACGCGCCGAAGCGCTCATCAAGCACTGGGACGAAAGGCTCGCTCGGGTCGAGGAGCATCTACCCGAAAACTACACCCCGGTGCCGACCTTCAGCTACGACTGGGGCACCGAGAATATCGGCGGTGGCCTAGGGCTCACCATCGTGCCTGAGCTCTACCGCAAGGCCGGTGCCGTCAACGTGTTCGAGGATCTGCTCGAGATGTGGGGCGGCGTTTCCTGGGAAGCCTTCGTAGAGAAGCGCCCCGAGTGGATCGTCGTCACCGACTATGGCGGGCGCGCCTGGTCAGGTGAGGAGAGAATCGCGTTCCTGAAATCACGGGAAGGGATCGATACCGTCCCCGCGATCAAGAACGAGAACTACCTCATCCTGCCGCAAAGCGCGGTGAACCCAGGCATTCGCATCGTCGACGGGATCGAAACGCTCGCCTCGACCCTCTACCCCGAGGAGTTCAAAGACCTCGTCGGCACCGAAGGCTTCGGACTCCCACCCACGTACGACGTCTCGTAGCGACTACTACTCGCTCACCCGCCTCACGGGGATACCGCCCCCGCTCGCTCGGGGCATACCCAATCAATGCTGTCATTGGTGGTCAACGTTCTGGGCTGATTCGTTGCGACCGGGTTCGAGGGCGGCGACCCTGGCTCGCCAACAGCCGTCGACCGTCACGGGAGCTCCAGCACGACCGGCGGCGCCGCGAGCCTAGTCGGTCGTCGCCACGCGGGCGGCATCACTGACACTGTCATCGAGGACGGCGCGGATGACGTCGGCGGCCCAGCGCAGAATGGCCGTGTCCCGCAGTGGTCGGCCGCCGATCCGGGCCGTCGTCGGCATCGGGACGAGCAGATGGTGCAACTGGTCCTTGACGACCGCGCCCGGATAGAGCCGGCTGAGCCGCATCCGCCGGCTGTCGGGGAGGCGCTCCACTGGGCCGAATCTCACGAACTTGCCCTGTGCACTGATATCGGTCAGCCCCGCAACCCGCGCGACGGTGCGCAGTCTCGCGACTTCGATCAGGTTGGACACCGGCTCGGGTGGCGGCCCGTAGCGGTCCCCCAGCTCCTGGGCAATGGCCTCCAGCGAGGGCTCGTCGGGCACTGAGGCCAGCTTCTTGTATGCCTCCAGCCGCAGACGCTCCCCGACATCGGCGGGGTAACGGCCGCCGGGGACGTAGTCGTGCGGCAGGTGGGCATCGACCGGGAGCTCGATCTTCACCTCCACCGGAGCGCAAACGTCTTCTCCCTTGTATGCCGCGACCGCTTCGCCGACGAGGCGCACATACAGGTCGAAGCCGACCCCTTCGATATGGCCGGACTGTTCGCCACCGAGCAGGTTGCCGGCGCCACGGATCTCGAGATCCTTCATGGCGACCTGCATTCCGGCCCCAAGGTCGGTGTGACTGGCGATGGTCTGTAACCGGTCGTGGGCGGTCTCGGTGAGCGGACGCTCCGGTGGGTAGAGGAAGTAGGAGTAGGCCCGATCACGGCCCCGGCCGACCCGGCCCCGCAGTTGGTACAACTGGGAAAGCCCAAGCAGGTCGGCCCGCTCGACGACGAGGGTGTTCGCGTTGGAGATGTCCAAGCCGTTTTCGACGATGGTCGTGCAGACGAGCACGTCGAGTCGTTTCTCCCAGAAGTCGATCACACACTGCTCGAGTCGGCCTTCGCTCATCTGCCCGTGAGCGGTGGCGATCCGGGCTTCGGGCACCAGGTCACGCAATCGTGCAGCGGCCTTCTCGATCGATTGGACCCGGTTGTGCACGTAAAAGACCTGCCCGTCACGAAGCAGCTCCCGGCGGATCGCCGCAGAGATCTGCCGCTCGTTGTAGGGGCCGACGAAGGTGAGCACCGGGTGCCGCTCTTCGGGCGGTGTCGCCAGGGTTGACATCTCGCGAATGCCGGTGATCGCCATCTCGAGGGTCCGGGGGATCGGCGTCGCCGACATCGCGAGCACGTCGACGGCAGTGCGAATCGCCTTGAGCCGTTCCTTGTGCTCGACCCCGAAACGCTGCTCCTCGTCAACGACGACCAGGCCCAGGTCCTTGAAACGCACCTTCTCGGTGAGCAGCCGGTGGGTGCCGATGACGACGTCGATGCTGCCGTCGGCGAGCCCGGCGACGACCGCAGTCGCTTCGGCGTCGGTCTGGAAACGGGAAAGCGCCTTGACGACGACTGGGAAGGGGCCGTAGCGCTCGGTGAAAGTCTGCAGGTGCTGCTGGACCAGAAGCGTCGTCGGCACGAGCACGGCCACTTGCTTGCCGTCCTGGACAGCCTTGAAGGCGGCCCGCACCGCGATCTCGGTCTTGCCGTATCCGACATCACCGCAGACGAGCCGGTCCATGGGGACTTCGCGCTCCATGTCGGCCTTGACTTCGTCGATGCTGGAGAGTTGATCCGGGGTCTCGACGTAGGCGAAAGAGTCCTCCAGCTCCCGCTGCCATGGCGTGTCCGGGCCGAACGCGTGCCCGGTGGTGGCCATGCGTGCCGAGTACAGCCGGATCAGGTTGGCCGCGATCTGTTTGACGTGCTTGCGCGCACGGGCCTTGGTCTGCTGCCAGTCCGATCCACCAAGTTTGTTGAGAGTTGGTGCTTCTCCCCCGACGTATTTGGTGACCTGGTCGAGCTGATCGGTGGGCACGTAGAGCCGGTCCCCCGGGTGGCCCCGCTTGCTCGGGGCGTATTCCAAGACAAGGTACTCGCGGGTGGCTCCACCGACCGTGCGCTGGGTCATCTCGACGAAACGGGCGACGCCGTGCTGTTCGTGAACGACGTAGTCCCCTGGACGCAGTTGCAGTGGATCGATCTGGGCTCGGCGCTTGGACGGCATCCGGCGCATGTCGCGGGTCGAGCCGCTCGAGCTGACCTGGCCGGTGAGGTCTTCCTCGGTGACCACGACGAGCTTGCTGTCCGGGTGCTGGAAGCCACGTCCCAGCGGACCCGTCGCGACCAGGACCAACCCGGCAGTGGGCTCATCCCGCGGCCCCGCTAGCCGGGCCGGCACGTCGTGCTCGGCCAACACCTCGACGACCCGGCGCGCCAATCCGGCTCCGTCGGTGACGATGAGTACTCGCCAACCCTGGCAGACCCACTGACGCAGGTCGGCGACCGCCTTGTCGGTGTCTCCGCGGTACGACGGGGTCTCGGTCGTGCCGGTTCTCACCCGCACCGCCCCGTCGTCGTCCTGCTCGATCAATTCGTCGTCAACGGCGAACCCCGAGACCGTCCACCACGGCATACCCGTCGCGGATGCCCGCGCGCGCAGGTCAGCGAGAGTGAGGTAGGAGGCTTTCCCCAGCACGGCCCGCAAGTCGACCGGCACGGCACTACCGGCGGCCGCGTTCGTCCAACTCGCGTCGAGGAACTCCTCGCTCGTGGCGGCCAAGTCGTGGGCCCGCAGGCGCACCCGTTCAGGCTCGACAACAACCATCCGTGAAGCGTCGGGAAGAACGTCGAGGAGGGTTTCCATGCCGTCGACGAGCGCCGGTAGCAACGATTCCATCCCGTCGACCGCGATGCCCTGCGAGACTTTGGTCAGCAAGTCCGCCACCCCGGGTAGCTGATCGACCAGGTCAGCAGCTCGCTGACGCACCTGTGGGGTAAGCAGGAGTTCACGACAAGGCGGCGCCCACAGCCCGTGCTCAGCGACTTCCAGACTGCGTTGGTCACCTACTCGGAACCAGCGCACCTCCTCGATCGTGTCACCCCAGAACTCGACCCGGACCGGGTGTTCCTCCGTCGGCGGGAAGACATCGACAATGCCCCCACGCACCGCGAAGTCCCCGCGCCGCTCGACCAGATCGGTCCGGGTGTATGCCGCTGCCACGAGCGCCTCGACGACGTCCTCGAGGTTGTGCTCGTCTCCCGTCTTGAGTGAGACGGGTGCCAGGTCTGCGAGACGCCGCGCCAATGGCTGGAGCACCGAACGTATGGGCGCGACGACGAACCGCAGCGGACCATGAGCCGGGTCGGCGGCATCAGGATGGGCAAGACGGCGCAGCACTCCCAACCGACGACCGACGGTATCCGAGCGGGGGCTGAGCCGCTCGTGCGGCAGGGTCTCCCAGCTGGGGAAGACCGAAACGACACCCGGGTCAACCACCCAGCCGAGTGCCGCAGCCAGGCTCTCGGCTTCCCTGGAGGTGGCGGTGACGACAAGCAAAACCCCGTCAACCGGGGCCCGGCTCAACACGAACGGCCTGGCCCCCGGGGCGACCTCGAGGTGGACAGGATCGGCGTCGGGAAGCCTGGTGAGGTCGAGGATCATGCGGGGCGCGGGCATGGGTTTCCTCCTGCGCCTTTAGAGTCAGTGTGACTGTTTGCTGCGAAGCGAGCGGCCAAACCCGTGAGCCCGGCCGCTGATCCGAGACTCTAGCTCGGGTCGCCCACGCACACGCCCCGAGGGCCACATGGAGCAACCAAGCACGTCGCTCCTACATCAGCGTTCCGCCACCACTTGAGTTCGAGCACGACCACCGGCAGACTCGCAGTGCGAACCTCGCCCAGGGGGTAAGCGCGCACCAACCTCCCGTGGAGGGCTTGACCGAGCAGAGTGCCTCGATCAGCCCACCTCAGATCACAGTATGGTAAAGTCCCAGCGCTAGCGCAGGTCACTTCAACGGCATGGGCCTCTTACCGTGTCGGCGGTCCACCCCCTTCTGGACACATCTAGCCAGGTGCGGGCCACGTCCGGAAGCGGGTACGAAGCGAAAGGTCGAGAGCCTGTTATGCAGCCAAAACAACTCACCCCGCGTCGTCGACGGTTAGGCAATCGGATCGGCCTCGCGTCCATTCTCACCGTTGGGCTCATGCTGGCATCCGCACTCCCTGCGCGAAGCTACTCCTCACCGGAAGCGGTCTGGCTCGTCTCCACGGCTCCTGACGTTGGCGCAACCCACATGCCAGTGGATCAGGCAACGACTTTCTTCTTCAACACCCCGGTCACCGTCTCGCCGACAGCTGCTGACATCACCTGCGCCGACACCAGCTTTCCCGCAGTGGTCCGCGGTTCGGGAACGAACGCTGTCACGGTGTCGAGCACCAGCGACCTCACGAAGGGTCAAACCTGCACTGTCAGTCTTCGCGCTTGGGGAGTCATGAGCGAATGGACTGGCGCACGTCTGGGACAGGACGCCCAAGTTAGCTTCACCACGGTCAACAACGATCCACTAGCGCCAGTTCCTTCGGAACTGCACATGACCTCATCGTCACCGGCAGAGGGCGATCGAGTAAGTGACGTTGACCTCGTGACGATCAGCTTCGACCGCCCGGTGTGGCCGACCCAGGCCGCTTTCCGCCTCACGTGCAACGACGTCTTCTTCGGCACGCACGTCACGTCAGTCGACAATTCCGTGACCCTGAACCCAGGAATGCGCCTCCCTGAAGGGTCGTGCACGGTAGAGATCATGTCTGCCTACTTGGAGTCGGCAGATCGCCCCTGGGGTGGCCAGCTATCCGCCGACGTAGTCATCCGATTCGGCGTGGCCTCAGATGCACCGCCACCGACGCCCGCACCCACGCCAGACCCCACACCCACGCCAGACCCCACACCCACCCCAGACCCCAAACCCACACCAACCCCCACACCCGAGCCGACACCAACCCCCACACCTTCCCCAGAGCCGACACCCACACCAGACCCGGCCCCAGTAGGCGAAGCACCGACCTCAGGACTCCTCGTGTGCGGCACTTCCGACCTGGATGGCCCTGCGACCCCCCCAGCCGGTGCCGTCGTAGTCCAGCCTGAACAAGACCTCTTGGACGTCACCAACGCCGCCCCGGCGGGTACAACTTTCTGGCTTGCTCCCGGCGTCCACTCATTGTCGTCGGGGCAGTACGCGAATGTTCGGCCAAAAGATGACATGGTCTTCATTGGAGGGCCCGGCGCCATTATTGACGGCGGCCACAAGGCTCAATACGCGTTCGTCGGAGACGGCAAGAATGTCACGATCTCATTCCTCACGATCCGCAACTTCGGATGGCCCGGCTCGACTGGCCAAGAAGGTGTCGTTAACCACGACGCGGCCCAGGGCTGGAACATGCACCATCTAACGGTTTCAGATAATTCCGGCGCAGGCGTATTCCTCGGAAACGACAACGTGATCGCCGACAGTTGCATAGCGAGCAACGGCCAATATGGTATAAGCGCGTACCGAGTAGACGGCGTGCGCAACGTTAAGGTTCTCCGGAACGAGATCACCGACAACAATACTGACGACTGGGAAACCAGGATTCCGGGATGTGGCTGCTCGGGCGGGGCAAAGTTCTGGGAAGTCGAGAACGCCGAGATCGTGGGGAACAACGTCCATCGAAACAAGGGCGCTGGCCTATGGGCCGACACGAACAACACCGGGTTCACTTTCGAGAATAACCACTTCGCCGCCAACGATGACGAGGCCATTTTCTACGAAATCAGCTACAACGCCGCTATAAGGAACAACACCTTCGTTCGCAATGGGATAACTAAGGGTCGTTCTACAGATGGATTCCCAACCCCAGCTATCTACCTTTCAGAATCGGGCGGTGACACTCGGGCTCCGGGCCCACACCGGGGCGTCATCGATATCACTGGTAATGTATTCGAGGACAACTGGGGCGGGATCGTCGCATGGGAGAATCCGGATCGTTTCGCCGGATCACCGGCCAACAGCAGCACTGGCTACTCCACCCTCGTCAATGACGATGTTACGCTCTCGCACTGCTCCGAAGAATCACTCATGGCCACTACGGATTACTCCGACGATTGCCGGTGGAAGACTCAGAACGTGCACGTTCACGACAACACCTTCAAATTCAACCCGGAAGCAGTGGGAGACGGCTGTGCCAACAACGAGCTATGTGGCATCAATGGGCTCTTCTCGAACTGGGGTAGCTACCCGTCCTGGTCACCGTGGAAGGGCGATGTGGTCAACGACGCAATCACGTTCAACCAGAACAACCGGTGGGAAAACAACACCTACAGCGGACCGTGGCGGTTCATGATCCACCAGCTCGGCGACGAAGTCACCTGGTCGCAGTGGCGGAGCGCCCCGTACAACCAGGACGCGAACAGCACCCTAAACTGACGATCTCGCCTTGCACTATCTCAGCTGAGAGCCCGGTCTGCCACGTTCACCGCGTGGCGGGCCGGGCTCTCGGTTGCTTCAGACAAGCCCGGGTCGACTCGCGCGGATAGGCCGGGTTGGCTCGGATCGCTTTACCTCACGAGTTCCTACGCAATTTCGAGGTCACGCCGCGAAAGGCAGCCCGACCGAACCACTCTCCGAGTTCAACAAATAACCGTGCCTTGACGGCAGCGTCAAGCGGCGCCCGCTCGATCGCGCCGACGAACCCAAGGACGTACTCTGCATAGATCCGTGGTAGTGGATGCCTCAACCGGTTGGCACGCCGAGGGTCCAATACAACTGAGCGATCCCGCGCACTACCAGCGTAGGTAGCTCGCCCTGGGTGTTCACGTCGGTAGTAAAGAACGTGAGGCACATGAAAAAACGGGCCCATGAGGGAAAGCTCCGCCATAAACGTTCGATCCGAGTTGTGGTATGAACCAAACGGAGGAACCTTACGCAATTGCGCCGTACGCATCAGACCATAGAAATCGTTGCCGCCCGGCGCGTAGAGCAGACTTCGGAACCTGGCCACCGGATCGGGCGTCCACGAATCGAGCAGATAGGGCGACTCGGCGTCCAGGATCTTGCCATCGCTGTCGACCGTACCGTCTTTGCAGTGAGCCAGGATAGCTTCGGGATGAGCTTCCAGCGCCTCCAAGCAAGACCCAAGAAGTTCGGGTGAGTAAAGATCGTCATGAGAGGCCCATTTGAAGTACTCACCCCGAGCTTGAGCAAAAACGTACGCATGATTCCCAGATGCACCAATGTTGTGAGACATTTGCGCAACCCTGATCCGCGGGTCCCGTTCGGCGTACTCAACGCAGATCGCCAGTGTCGAGTCTGTAGAGGCGTTGTCTGAGATCACGATTTCGAAGTCCGTGAAGGTCTGTGCCAACAATGACTCGAGTGACCCAGCCAGGTATTCCTCTCCATTATAGACGGGTAATCCGACGCTCACCTTGGGGGCCGGCCCCTGGGTTGGATACCCTGCGACCCCAGTTGCAACGACAAGATCACTACCCTTTACCAGGCTCGACAAAGCCAGGTCCGGATTCACATCAGCACTCGACATCGCCATTCCAATTCTAAGGTCGGAGGATCTGGATCCATTATGCGTTTCGACAGAAGCGTAAGGCCGGAAGGCACATCGCACCACCATGGCATGACGGTGCCCATGACAGCAGTCGACACAAGACCGCGATCCGACCGCGCCGAGCCTCCCGGCAGGGGCGGTGCCGATCGCAACGTCTGGCGGAGACTATCTGACTGACGCGCGGTGAGCTGATCTCAGGAGCGGCTCGCGACGGCATGAATCCGCACCACCTTTCGTCCCCACAATGCATGCTACCGTCTAGTGCGCTTGGCAGCACCGGGAAGCCGGAAAGACGGACACCTTCAGCTCGGCTCACGGTTCTCAGCCTGCCCTATATCCGCAGCCGCAGTAACACGCACGATGTGCAGCACCGTCCACCACCACAGGGTCGAGCTGATGCTGCTAGCGACCACGGCACCCCAGACCGCTCCATGCGCACCCGCAAGCAGGGCTCCTCCCCCACCACAGACGACCTGCAGCAGCGCTGAGATCATCTGGGTCCGCATCGACAGATCCGCCCGACCCATCGCCCGCAGACCCGCGCCGGCCCCGATCCACAGGCACGCGAGAGTGACACCGAGAACCATTGCAGGCAGCAACGGTTGAGTGACCGGCCACACGTCCCCGAGCAGTAGCTCCCCCACCCCCAAGGGGAAGACGAGAAGCAAAACGGCACCCCAGAGCAATGACAAGACTGCCAAACCACCACTGAGGGCCAAACAGAGCCGACGCATAGCCAGCAGGCTCTCCTGCCGAGCACGCACCGCCTCGGGAACAGCCACCTGCCCAATGCCCATGACAACGGTAATCACCGGTCCGACGAGCATCTCGGCGCCTCTGACTTGTCCGACGGCTGCGACCCCAGCAGTAGGAGCCAAGACCGCTGAACGTATCTGACCCCCAGCACCGAGAGTGACATTGTCTATGACGAACCGCGGACCAATGTCACGGTTGGCGACCAACCAGTTCTTCACTCCAGCGATGTCAGGCCCGAACCGAGCGGTAGCTACGCCGATAAGCGCCGCCAAGAACGCGGACAACCCGAACGCCAAGACCGTGCGCGCAACGTCTACTCGCATCGCGGGAATCAGCAGCAAGCAGAGCAGCAAGACAGTCCACGTAAGATCGTTGAGAAAAGCGTTGCGACCATCACCATTGCTGAAAAACACGAAGCGCCACGCGTCCTGGAAGGTCAAACCAGGCAAGACAAACCCGAGGCATATGAATGCATCGGCCAGCGGATGGGGACCGCCGCCCCCTTGCGATCTGATGGCTGACCCCGCCAGCACGCACAGTGCCCCGGCGAGGATACCCACGCCGAGGGCGGTCGCCAGGGCAGACCTCGACGCCGGCACCCATCGATCCCGCCCGACGTCGCTGAATCGGACCACTAAAGGGTCGGTGGATAGCCCTCGCGAGACATTGGTGACCACGGCATAGATCAGCAGGACTAGGCCGAAGATACCGAGATTCTCGGCGCCAAAGCTCCGTGCGACGAAGATCCCCAGGGCGAAGTTCTCCAGACTGGAGATACCCTGATCCGCAACGCCCCAGCCCAACCTGGCGAGCCGGCGTGGATCCGGTGGCCTCATGTCTCGTCCCAGACTGGGTGCCGGACAGCGAAATCGTAGATCGACAGCAGCTGTCTCAGATTGCCTTGGGCATCGAAGCGGTCTTGATAGGCGGCCTCTGCGGCCCGTCCCATTTGCTGGAAAAGCTGGGGGTTCTCGGCTGCGTCACGCATGACAGCCGCGAGAGCACCAGGGCTGCCGGGAGTGAAGAGCTTCCCGTCAGTGCCATCGCGGACCAGCTCCGGAAAGGCGCCGTGTCCGGCCGCGATGACAGCCGTCCCAGCAGCCATCGCTTCGACAATGACCAAACCGAACGTCTCTTCCCATTGTGAAGGCACGACCACCGCAAGCGAGGTGCCCAGCAACGACGCCACGTCAGCGGAGCTAATCAGGCCTAGTACGTCGACTCGGGGCCGGCCTGCCCCCCACTCCGCCACCTCACGCTCCATCGGTCCGCCACCGGCAATGACCAGCCGGAGTTCGGAGTGAGGCTCCTGAGCGCAGAAGAGATCCCAGCTTTCCATGAGGAGAGGCAAACCCTTGGCAGGGTCGAGCCGACCAACATATGCTATCTGGTTTCTCCGAGTACGGTTAACGTTCAGCGGGATCAGTGGGATAAGATTGTGTTTGACAAAAACCCGATCAACGGGCAAATTCAAACCGGGCATGAGTAGGTCTCGCTGTGCGGCAGAAATGAACATGTATGCCGCCACGTTCTCCCGCCAGAGGGAACGGTTCACCAGCAGGCTGGCAGTGACCGGCGCGGTAGCCAGCCGCGAGCCCCTGTAACAGCCGTGCCGCAGTCCTGGCCAGGGTGAGCCTCCGGCGCAGTCGTGACACGGCTTACCACGACGAAAGAAGTCCCCGCTGGCGCATAGCAGCTTGTAGTTGTGCAACGTGATCACGACAGGGACCCGTTCGTCCGCGCACGCTTGCAAGGCAGTTGCGCTGATCATCGGGAAAGTGTTGTGAACATGGACGACATGGGGACGCTCCGACCGCAGTAGCTTCCTCAGCTCGGATCGGGAACGAGGATTGCGGATGCTGTGTATCGGGACCATCGCCTTGCGGGGCAGCGACCACCCGGCAATGTCATCGCTGTTCGTAGTATAGGTGACGACGTCGTGACCGGATTCCATGAGAGCCGCCGACTCGATGTCGACAACCCGGTTCTCGCCACTAGGAGCTCCAGAGCGATAACGCCCGTGCACGACGAGCACCTTCATTGATCCCCCTCAGCCCGGCCAGTCAGTAGCGCGCCGGCAACGAATAAATCCAACAGATAAGACGATGCGGTTCCGAGCCCGGTCTCAGTAAACGAAGCAATCACACAGTACACAATGAGGAAGAGCGCCATAGCTCGGTGCGGCGAGCGGTGAGCTTGCACCACCTTGCCCAAGAGCAGGACAATGATAAGCGCGACGCCGATCACCCCAAAGTAGCCCTGATCGACGTAGGTCGCCAGCCAGCCGTTGTCGATCGGAAGACCGCCGAAAGACTGGTTAGAGGCTCCCGAACCGAACCAGTCTTCGACCCACGGACGACGCATCTCCACGATCTCACGCCAGACCTTCGTCCGTCCGGTCAGCTGGGATGCTTCCGTCGACGTTTGCCCGCGCAAGAACCAAGTGCTGATCGGGCCTGACAAGACCGGGATGGCGACGATGCCAACCAAGACTGCGGCACTCGCGACCCGGCGCACCCTGAGGCTGCCCAAGAACAGGCTCATCGCCGCTACTCCGAACGCGACGATACACGCGATCAGGCCAGTACGAGTGTGCGTGAGCATGAGCAAAGCGGCACCGGTACCCATACCGGCCATCGCCACCAGTGGGCGAACGCTGCGGCACAACCAACCCAGCGCACTTATTCCTGTAACGACCGCAGCGTAGTGGGCAACCTGCGTGGGCGGGATCGGCCACACGACTCCGCTAAGGCGACCCTCAAATGCGAGCGCGCGTCCCGGACTGATCGCTAGGCCAAGCACGACGGTAGCCAAACCGACACTTAACACGGCGACATGCGCTCGAAGCAATTCCCCGCTGTACCGACCCCACCAAGGAGTCAGCAGCCAAAGCACAACCACGAAAGCTAGGACCCGCAACGCGCGGTAGGTAGAACCGACCAGGAAAACGCTGTGCAGGCTCACCATGAGGCTCACAACAGCCAAGACGGTGATCATGACGACCATGGAGTTCGGCCGGATCGCCAGGCGCCGATTGAGCATGAGGGCCAACACGAGTGCTAACGGGAGTGCGCCCTGTGCGATTGCCTGGCCCAAGCTCCGGGGAATCGGCACGATGAGCTCGATAGTCGTGAAGGACATGACGTTGAGGAGCAAAGCTCCCCAAACCAAGTAGAGCGGTGGCCACGACTTCTCTTTCGAAGTCGCACCGGTCGAGGCCGCCGTGAGGGCAGTGTCTGTCATCCCAAGAGACTCCCGAAGCGGATTCTGGTCTCCAATCGCACGCCCGGCGCGAGGCGCCCGACCCCCTCGATGGTCGTACTCGGCAGCTTCTCGCCAAAGGCGGGCGAGTACCAACCCATCGGCGGGTCTTCTTCACCACGGTGTGATGACCAGGCCAGCTCGACCGGCAGTTCGAGCACGGCGCTGCTTGTCACGCGTCCTGCCCATGTCAAGACCGCCCGCGCACCTTCGAGATGACATGTCACTTGGTCGCCGAGGTGGTAGCGCAACGCAACTTCCTGACTGGCTGCGCCAGCCAACATGTCGATTATGGCTACTGCCCCTGTCCTCGGGTCGACGTCCACCGAACGATAGTGGGTAACGGGAGACGGCAACCGCCGGTAGCCGTCGTGGTGTGCTGACCAACCGACCAGTTCTTCATCCGCGTACCGCAGTGCATCCAAGGTGGTCTCGGCACTCGACTGCCACATGAATGGGCCGCCCTCGAGCGATTGAGGTTGACCTGCCACTTCGAGGGTGTTGTGCGCCCGTGTCGTACGGAAGTAGCTGCGCCACTTTGGCTCCCCGTGGTAGCAGTAGGTTCCGGGGTCGGCGAGAAGATCAACGCCATCGACTCGAAACTCGATCGCCAACGCGTCAGCATGCCCGTGGGCGGCCATAGAACCAAAGCCGTGCGGGCCGCTATCACATCGGCACCACGTTTCGGCGCCTTCGACGGTCCGACCTCGGAGGATATGCACGCCACCGTCAGCAAAAGAACTCGGTCTGCGGTCCGGACGTGGCGCCTGGGCCCCTCGGTGGTCGTCGGCGAGTGCGGACACCGCGATCGACGTCAACGAGGGCACTGTGGCTGGCCACCACGGAGAAGTCCCGAGCACTCGGGCACCAATGTCGAGCGATACGGACCACGAATCGCCCGTATGTCCGTCGAGGATCAGAGCCCGCCCGTCGTCCCCGTCACCCTGGCGCGGAGCTCGCCCAGTCACGTCGATGAGCGCGGCGGCCGCATCGACTCCGGCGCCCAGCATTCGCCAAAGCGGGACAGGTAGCGAGTGGCCGACCGCGTCTGCCTCAGCAGCAGCGCAGAGCACCAACTCCAGGACGAATCCGTGGTAATCCGACGCGAGCTCTCTGTTTAGGCCGTCGGCGAAAGTATTCCGAGCCAGATGCCTGCGCAGCCGATCGCCCGAGTCGGTCCGCCACGTGAGACTTGCCGCGAACCACGGAAAGGCACAGGCGGCCGCGAGTCGACCCACCTGTTCGGCGATCGCGTGGTTGTTCCCGGACGAACCCTCACTGGGGAAGGCGGTGAGATACTCCTGATGCCACCAAATCTGCTCCAGCGCAGCGGGATTACCTTCGAATAGCTCTTTGCTTCCGGGCCAGTGATGCAAGAGACGACGAATCCACACCCACGACAACAGCCGAATCCCCAATTCGATCCCGCTGGTCCAGTTCACGCCGCTGAGAAACGGGTTCGCCGCCCACCAAGAACGAAGCTGGGCAGCACAGACTTCTGCATACCGCGGGTCTTCGGTGAGCCAGTATGCCGCTGCCAGGACCGTGAGGTGATGGTGACGGCTGACCTCCCACACCGACTTGACGTTCCCGGTGATCGACTCATCCCGGTGGTCGATGTCGAATGCATACGCGTGTTGTGGCGCCCGGCGGCCAGTCACCGGGTCGAAGAACCAGTCGGGATCGGCGATGTCCTGACGTCGGAGCCCGAAGACGTCCCAGTGGCCGGCGAGGATCCCGTCGGCTACCTCACACACCCGTGAGCACACCTCGGCGGGGACCGTTTCGCGAAGGCCAGGTGGCAGGGGTGCGTCGAAAGCGCGCCGCTCCAAGGTGTCTGCCGGGATCGTAGCTGGGGCACCGACCGCAACCTGCCGACGTCGCCACGTGACATGTCGGGCGACATCACGGAGCCGTACTCCAACTTCGCGCCCCGACATATGCCGCAGCCGGCGTGCGTACCACGTCAATCTCCCATTCAAAGCCGGATCAACTCTCCTCGGGCCAGGGACTCGCCCGCCGCAATCGTTGCCCGTGTAGTGGCAATAAGAGATTCGCACGAAATTGGCATCGGCGCCCCCGTAGCGATTGCATCGACGAATTGGCGCAACTGCTCTTGCTGGCCCTTATCCTGGCCAAGAACGGACCGTTTCGTGTCCTTGCCCCGCGACCAGACCGTAGCCTTCGTGAAGTTGTCCATCCTCGCGTTGCGGCCACCTCCCGTGACATCGAGAGTTTCTTTAGGAAACCGCGAGTCACCGGCCGTCGCATAGGTGATGGTCGCAAGCGAACCATCTGGATAGTGCAACGAAACGTTCATTGTCGAGTCGTCACCGGTACCCTCAGCGAAGACACGGAGAGGGTCTCGCCCCACCCAGAACGACAGGGTGTCGATGAAGTGACCGCCCTCCCCGACAAACCGACTACCTTGCTCAGCTGTATCGAGATACCAACTCGTGCTGTCGAGGCGGCCGGCGTTGACCAGATAGCGCAGAGTGAGCGGTGAATCCACGGATCCGAACCGACGGCGCATCCCGGACAAGAGCGGTGAGAATCGGCGGTTGAAGCCGACCATGACGCGGTCGTTGCCCGTCTCGGCGATCGCGTCGAGCACGAGCTGTAGTTGCTCTTCGGAAACCGCTAGTGGCTTCTCGACGAACACGGCTTTTCCGGCCCGAAGAGCGTCCGCGACAAACTGAGCGTGCGAATCGTGCCGAGTGACTACGAAAACGACATCAAGCGAGTCGTCCTTGAGGAGCTCCTGACTGTCGGTAGTCGCCCTCTGGAAACCGAACTTGGTCTGCGCGTTGGCGGACGACAGCGACTTCGTCGTCGCCACAGCGGCCAATTCAACCCGTTGATTTTTTGCGAGGTGTGGGAGCAACATCGAACTGGCGTAATTCCCGGCCCCGATGAAACCCACGCGGACCTTGTCTGTCGCCGAACCTCGTCGAACTACCGGCGGAGTGTGCACGGCCGACTGCGTCTCGCCACCCTCCACGGCGTTCGTTGCTGAAAGTGCCGGAGGCCCCGGCGGATAGCTAAAGACAAATCCGACCCCTGCGAGTTCACCCGTCCGGATCCGTTCGTAGACCCGCACCGCATCATCGATCGACTCGATCGAAGACAACAACGCGGATATGTCGATCGAACCCGATGAAAGCAAATCGAGAAAACAGGCAAGGTTGCGACGCTCCGTCCACCGCACATAGCCGATCGGGTAATCGCGCCCCTTCAGTTCGTATTCGTCGTCATAACGACCGGGACCGTAGGAGCGCGAAAACCGAACGTCGAGTTCCTTCTCATAGTAGTCGTTCCACGGTAGATCGAGTTTTGTCTTACCGATATCGACGATCCGTCCTCGGTCACGCGAGATGCGTGCTGCGAGTTCAACCGGCCCGTTGGAGTTGCCTCCGGCGGCTAGGAAGACGTGGTCGGCTCCCATACCGTCCGTCGCAGCATCGATCGCATTCGTCAGCTTCTGGACCCCATCTTCATCCGGGCCATGGGCAACGATCGCTCCTCCTTGTTCGGCTAACCGGCACCGAGACTCCACCGTGTCGACCCCGACCACGCGCACTCCCGCGGCGGTCAGAAGCCTCACGACGATCTGACCGATCAGCCCGAGGCCCACAACACAGGCCAACTCACCGAGCTGCACTTCGCCTTGACGCACTCCCTGCATTGCGATTGCCCCGACGGTCGCGAACGCGGCGTGTTCCGAAGACACGCCTTCAGGGACTCTGACGCAGAGATTGGTCGGGACCCAGTTGACTTCTGCGTGCAGAGCGAATTCGTTGCCAGCGCAAGCAACGATGTCACCCACGGAGAACTCGCTGACTCCGGCTCCTACTTCCACGACTTCACCGCAGAGCGAGTAGCCCAGCGGAGTATAGGAGTCGAGTTTGTTCATAGCCTTCTGGTACGCCGCGACCGGGCCTTGCTGGGCCACCGAGTCAAGCACCTTCTTGACCTGATCAGGCCGGGCACGCGCTTTTCCGAGTAACGACAGCCTCGCTTCGCCGACTTTCATCATTTCGGTGCCGGTCGAGATCAGTGAGTGCACGGTCCGCACGAGTACCCCACCCGGCAAACATGCTGGGGCCGGGACGTCCAACAGGACAAGATCGCCCGATCGGTAGTTCTGTGCAACTTGCTTCATGGTATTCCGTTCGCCGTCGTGGGTAAGGGAGTCAGCCGAGTCGGACGCCGGCATCGAGCATGTGCCGGCACCAGACCTCAAGAGTCAGCAGCTGCCAGATCTGCTTGGATTGATCACTCCGGCCAGAACGCTGCTCGGCGACCAGGGTGGCGAGCGGCTCGGCTTGGAGAATGCCGGACGATACGAGTTGCCCGCGCATCAACGTCTCGTCGATGACTTCGGTGAGGTCGCGTGTGACCCATGCTCGCAACGGGGCGCCGAACGACCCCTTGGGCCGGTCGATAATCGTGTCCGGCAGCCAGGCACGGGCAGCCTGCTTCAGTGCAGCCTTTTGCGAGCGACCAGCGATCTTGTCGGTGCCAGGCAACGAGAAGGCTGTTTCGAAGACGTCGGTGTCGACGAAAGGCACTCGGACTTCGGTCGACGCGGCCATACTTGCCCGGTCCGTATAGGTGAGGTTCAGTCCCTGCATGAACAACCGCGTATCGGTCAAACACATCCGGCTGATCACATCGGGGAGCGCGTTGTCCTCGTAGACGGCTTGGTGTGCGGCAATCTCGGCGTCAACGAGCCCGGACATCTCGGGGTCGATCAGCGCGCAGAGATCCTCCGGATCGTACATCGTGTAGCTCCGGCGGAAAGCAGCCTCTTCGGGTAAGTCGGCGAAGCTGACGAAGCGCTGGGCCCAGCGAACCGACCTGATTCCGCGCCCGCCGGCGATCACCGGCGCCCGCCGAACAATCGGGCCGATCACCTTGGAGCGCAGCACAGACGGCACCTTCCGGTAACGCGCAGCGATGAGACAGGCTAAATGCTTGCGGTATCCGCCGAAGAGCTCGTCGGCCCCCATTCCCGAGAGCAGGACCTTGACTCCCGCATCTCGTGCCGCTTCGCACATCAGCAACGTGTTGATCGCTGCCGGGTCGCCGATCGGTTCATCGAGCACGTCCACCATCCGTGGCAACAGCTCCACGACATCCGGCTCGATGGTGATCTCGTGGAGTCGGCAACCGAGGTGTTCCGCGAGCATCCGAGCGTACTTCGCGTCGTTCGGCATGGCTTCGATGCGCTGATCCTCCGGCCGGAACGCGATGGTGTAGGCCTCGAGATCCGGGTTGTGAGAGAGAGCGATCGCTGTGATGAGACTCGAGTCCAACCCACCACTGAGGAATGAGTTGACCTTGACGTCAGCGACCAGGTGGGCAGTCACTGACTCCTCGATGGAGCGCCGCACCGAACGACGCTCCCCCGCTGCCGCGCGTGCAGCGACCTCCACTGGGTCCCAGTAGGTGGCACCGGTGCTGCTGCCGTCACGGTGATACTCCACCCAAGTGCCGGCAGTGAGCTTCTCGACCCCCACGATCGGGCTGCGGTCTGGTGGCAACCAGTAGTACAAGGTCGATGCGACTAGGCCCGCCGGATCAACTACGAGTTCGGGACCGACTGCCGTCACCAGGGCTTTGAGTTCAGAGGCGAAGAGGACGCCATCTCCACGCGGTAGAACGTAGAGCGGCTTAATCCCCAACGGGTCCCGAGCCAGCACGAGGTCACCAGTGGACTTCTCATGCAATGCGAACGCGAACATACCCCTTAGCCTGGGTAGAGCCGCAGGCCCCCACGCCCGCCATGCTTCGAGAAGCACCTCCGTGTCGGAGTGGGTCAAGAAGGTAACTCCCATATCGACGAGTCGAGCCCGGAGTTCTTCGTAGTTGTATATCTCGCCGTTGAAGACCAGCGCGTATCCGTCCTTGACGAACGGCTGGTCGGCGCTCGTCGACAAATCGATGATGGATAACCGTCGGTGGCCGAGGACTGCCGGTGCATCCGGGAACCCGACTTCGACGATCCCATCGGCATCTGGCCCTCGATGCGCTAGCCGATCGGTCATCGTCTCGACGAGCCCTCGGCCGCCGTGTTGGCGAAAGGCACCCGCAATCCCACACATTTCATACCTCCGCTGGTAGGTCCGCAGCTCGAAGTGCACGTGCCGGACCAAGCAGTCCCCGGTAGACGCCTAAGTAGGCCTTGCGCTGGTGCGGCCATGCGAGTTCGTTGACGACCCGGTCCCGACCGGCGCTACCCATTCGTGCCCGACGACGCGGGTCCTCGATGAGTCGAACGATGGCCTCGGCGTACTTGGCGATGTCGTTGGGCTCGACGTAGACAGCCGACTCGCTCGCCGATACCTTGGTCTCGCGGAGATCGAACGCGACGACCGGAAGCGAATAGGCCATGTACTCCATCGTCTTGTTCATCGTCGACACGTCGTTGAGCGGATTTAGCGGATCAGGGCTGAGCCCGATGTCGGCTGTCGACATCACCGCGGCGACGGTCTCGTCGGGAACGCGCCCCATGAATTCCACGTAGTCCTGAAGCCCCAGCGAGTCACGTAGTGCAACCAATTCATCGAAACTGTCGCCCTTGCCCATGAGCGCGAAGTAGATATCTTTACGTCCCATGCGGTTGACGATCACATCAGCGGCCCGGACTATATAGTCGACACCATCCTGCGGCCCCATGACTCCGATATACGTTGCGAGAAAGTCTTTGCCCCTGCGCAGGCTGGGCTCTGGCTCAACCATGGCCATCCGTTCCGGATCCGGGCCGGTTCGTACCACCGTGACATGCTCGGGGTCGACTCCACCGCGCTCAACAGCAACCGAAGCGTAGGATTCGTTAGTGGAAATGACTCTAGCTGCAGTCTTGAACGTGAGCCGTTCGAGCGTGAGGAGCCCCTTCAGAGGCAACGATGGTCCTGAACCGAATCTCGATCGATACAGCTCGGGGCATAAGTCATGGTGATCGAAGACGTATTCCGAGCCATCGAGGCGTCGCAATAGCCGACCGATCGGCCAGAAGATGTCTGGCGGATTACACGACTGGACAGCTGCGAACTTCCCGCGACGACGCGCTTTGAGTGCCGTCCATGCGAAGGCAACGAACGACTGGGCATACTCTAGAACGAACCCTGCGGCGCTACCACCCGGCGCGTAGACCGGAGTCGAATAAACTTCGATACCGTCAATGACTTGATAGGGCTTGAGATCGTTAAGTCGCGGACAGACCACAGAGACTGAATACCCTTCGTCGCGTAACGCCTGGGCCTCCAGCCACACACGACGATCAAAAGGCACTGGGAGGTTCTGGACAAGGATGAGCACTCGAGGTGCCGTCCCGTTCGGACGATTGTTCACCAAGCCACTCCCTCGTACCCGGCCATCGATTCAACGTCGTCCCCCAGTCGACCACTGAGGTCGATCAGCAGCTCTGGAGCGCTGTTGGCGACCACAGCAAGGGCCTCGGGATCCGTCGACGACACGATGACGATCTCGGCCCCTGCCAGCGCTTCCTCCGCGGTGGCTGCGAGGATCCGGTTGAGATGCGGCAGCTTGACCTGAATGTGGCGCAGGTTGGCACCTCGAAGGCGCTGAGGGTTGATGATGGGGTCATAGATGCGCAGGTCGAAGCCCTTTCCGATGAGCCGTTCAGCTAGCTCGACGTTCGGGCTCTCGCGCAGGTCGTCGGTGTCCATCTTGAAGCTCAGCCCGATGAGACAAGCCCGGCGTTTGCCCGTTGCCACGACCCTATCGACGACATCGCGGACCGCGACCTCGTTGCTCGCAATATTGCCAAGGAGGAGCGGGATGTCGACACCGCTCGTCCTCGCCATGTGCTGAAGCGACCGCAGGTCCTTAGGTAGACAGGACCCCCCGTAGGCGAATCCGGGCCGAAGATAAGTTGGCGCCACATTCAGCTTGCGATCTTCGACAAAAATCTCCATGACCTTCCGAGAGTCCACGTCGAACGGCCGGAAAACCCGTCCGATCTCGTTGGCGAAGGTCACCTTGGTGGCATGAAAAGCGTTGCAGGCGTACTTGAGCGCCTCAGCCGTCGGTACGTTCACGTGGTGCGGTTGCTGGTCCAAGAAGGCAAAAGCCTCAGCCAGTTGTTGTCGAGTCCGTTCGTCATCAGTTCCGATGACAACGAATGGGGGGTCGAAGAAGTCGGGCACGCCGACGCCCTCACGCAGGAATTCAGGACACATGGCGGTGCCGACCGTCCAGCCCTGCGGAGTGTCGATGAAAGCTGCAGCGACGACATCCCGCCCGGTACCCGGCGGGACCGTGCTGCGCATGACTACCGAATGGTGACCACCGGCCGGCGGCGATACGGTGTCCATAGCGGCACGGATGGAGGCCACGGCCGAGCGCACATGGGTGAGATCGGTGGAACCCTGTTGCCCAGACGGCGTACCCACGCAGATCAGCGAGACCTCTGCCGCCGCCATCGCCTCGGCGACACTGGTCGTCGCTCGCAGGCGCCCGGCGTCCACGGCTTTTTGGATAAGCGGCTCGATTCCCGGCTCGACGACTGGGCTACGTTTCGCGTTGAGTGTCTCCACCTTAACGTCGTCAACATCGACACCCACAACGGTATGGCCAGCGGCAGCTAGGCCAGCCGCCGTGACACTTCCGACATATCCTAGTCCGAGGACGGCAATTCTCATGGTCATTCACTCCCCAGTTTCGTTCGATCGATTGCCGACCGAGTCACGAGGCACTGCCTCACGTGCGTCATAGCCAACGTTATCCATTTCCACTTGTGTGATCATCGGGGTCCGCCCCCACCATTAGGACGTCGATGCTGTCCAGCGAGAGGGCCCGGAGTTGGCTCCCGACGTCCGCGAGTTGCTCCGCATTGTGGGCCCCCGCTTTCACTACGAGGACGAGCCTTGTCGTCCAGGTAGCCAGTGCCTCGAGTCCGACTCTTGGGTCCAGATCGACACACACGAGCACGGCCGAACAGTCTGCTAGTTCCATTGTCTCCGAATCGGATCCGAGGGGACCGCGCGCTACAGCCGGAATCCTGGCAGGCCGATGGACAAGGACGGATCCGGGAGCGGAGACCTTCTGGACCAGGGACGAGATACGGCGCGACGTTGTGAGATCAACGACCCCGACCCGCCTGCTTTCAGCCACGTGCGCGGCCAACGACCCGGTGAGCACGGCGACTTCGTCCAATCGGCCGACACCCGCAATGGCCAGGCGCGACGGCTTGGAATCATCACGAGCCAGTGCCTGCTCGAGGAGATGAACCGCCACACTTCGATTGGATCGAGGGGTCCCCGTCTTGATACGACGCGCCTCACCCGCGGGTGCAGCCGAACTAGCTTCCCTGGGTAACCTGCCCACGCTCCAACGGACTTTCTCGCCCAAGGCCGCAGCGACTGATCGACGTGACCGCAGCCGATCAGTGACCAGCGAACCGGCGACGACCCAACCCAATCCAACAGCGAGGCCACCGATGAGACCCGAGGCCATGCTCAGGGCAGTCTGTCGGTTCCCTGCAGCGGGCAGCACGGCCGGTGGGTCCAAGGCCGAGCTTCCCGCGATCACGGATAGTGACCGCAACCGGGCGGCTTGACTGCTCTGTTCGACAGCAAGAAGTGCAGAAGTGAGATTCGCCCGTTCGTTGATCGCCTCGGTAGCTCGCAAGAGATCGTCGGGGTTCCCGGCTATGCGGTTGTACTCCGCTGTCAGCTGCTCGATCTGGTTGCGCAGTTCTGCGGCCCTCGTCTTGCTCCCCTCGACCTGTGCCTCGACTGTGGCCTGGACCTGCTCGGCACGGAAAGCGAGGTACTCCTCGCTGTATGCCGTGACCCGCTCCAGGGCTTCAGTCTCCGAGGGGGCAGCGATCGTTACGGTCAAGATGTTGGGAGTTGTCTCCTCGATCGTCACATCTTTGAGGAACTCGATAGCGGATTCGTTCAACGTGAGCTTGTCTACGACCCGCTGGGACAATGACCGAGTACTGGCAAGGCTGGCGTCGAGGGCCATCGCGGTCTGAGGATCGTCGCCTTCGGCGTGGCTCAGCAAGAAGGCGACCGAACCGATCCTCGGGGTCGGCACGAGGACCGCGTAAGCCAGACCCAGCAGCATCCCCGCGAGACCGGTCGCCAGCCACACCGTGCGCAGCCGCCGAATCGACCGACCTAACTGGCGCAAGCTGACGGTCGATTCACTCGCAGCCGCACCCTCCGACGGCGGAACTCTGACAGTCGCGGTACTCACTGGATCTCTTCTCTTAGGCCATCATCCCAGGCCTGCAGCCCAGAGAGATGCCCCACGAGGCTACCCGTGGAGCGATCCATGGGGTCCGGCTCGGTCACGATAGTCCCGCACAGGTGACGTCCCACGTCGTCGGCGTGCAGGGCCACCCTGGCAAGTTCCTTTGACGTCGCGAACCCAGCGCTCACGACGAGGAGCGTTTGCGGCACGACGTCTGGTGACGGCGTGACAGGAAGACTGGGATGGGTCCGATCCACGACGACGAGGTGAATCGCGAAGTCCGAACTCGGTTCTGTCCCCTCGGTGTCGATCGACAGGTTGGGCGGTAGTGCGTCCTCGGGCACGCCTCGACAGGCCGCCGCGAGGACTGCAGAATCGTCGTCTTCGTGCGTGAAGACGAACCGGGTGGGAACCCCCGTGGTCGCTGCGTGCACTGCCAGCTGAGGTGCGACCCCTAGGGCGGCGCTATCGCCGCCCAGAGTGAGCACCATGACCGAACCACCGGTCCCTTGCTTTCCATCGGCGTTGACCTGCTGGAAGCCACTTCCTCGGATCCGCCGCAAGACCTGCCGCAGGTCCCAAATCTGAGTGTCCGATCCCGGCGGCGTCAGGAGAAGGTCGCGCCACCCGGCCACCGTGTCGTGTACCCGGTATGTCATCGAAGCGAGCACCGGCACCCCGATCGCCCCTGCGATGTCGTCACGCAAGACGAGGCGCCCTTCCCTACGACGCCGAGTCACGACCACGCCAGAACCCACGAGCAAGCCCACGCCCGCACCGATAGTCCCGATGAGGGCATAGCGTGGCACGAGACCAGCGCGCTGCGGGGGCGAAGCCTGCTGAATGATACTCGCATTGGCTGATCCGTGGATTTGGGCAGTGCCGGCTGAGACTTCCAATTGCTTCTTGAGATCGTCCATCCGCAGTACGATTTCGGTCTGCTGGGCAGTCAACTGGGCGGTCATAGCGGAGTCGGCGCCGGGTTGTGTGGTGGCGGCGTCGGCATTCGCCTCGCTATTGCGAGCCCGTTCAAGTTCAGGAGTCAGTTCGTCCAAGCTTTTCTGGAGCGTGGCCAACCGCTCGTTGATTGCGGTGCGTTGCCCCTCGCTCAGAGCATTGAGACGTCCGTTGACGAAGTCGATGTTGGCGCTCGCAACCGCCGTGGAGATCTCGGCAGCCAGCTCAGGCGTCTCGCCAAGCCCGACGATTTCCAGGACGTCTCCGCTGCGAGCCGATACGGTGACATGTCCACGACGCAGGTCCTCGGCCGAGATCGGGGGGGTCAGTGACTTGCCTGCAGCTCCCAGGACAGTACCGCCCCGCACGATCTCGATGCTTGTTTCGACACTGCGCCCACCAGGCGTGTCCGGCGTGTCACCACTGGCGGGCAGCAACACCCAGGTCGCACTCGAATAGAGCGGCGGTCGCACCCATGCGTAAAGAAGACCGAGCAAGCTGCCCGCCAGCCCGAAAGCCACAAGCACGCGAGTAGCCCGCCGCAGAGTGATCGCCAGAGCGCGAAGGTCTAGCCACTCCTCTACGTTCCTCAACCCTTCCCCCATTCAAGAAACACCGGGATTCTCCGCTGCAACCGTCATATTCTTTTCCCATACGTAGTTTCCGAGAATACCATCCCATGCGGAACCAATCAATTGGAGGCTCCAGAACTCGGCGCAGGAATACCGCGCCCGTTTCCACACCAGTTCCGCCAGTCCCTGGGGTCCAGCCGGTGCGGGCCGATGGTCCGCGCGGGGAGTATCGAGTATACCCGTGGCTTCGGTATGCCCGGTTGCCCCAGGTCTCGTGGGATCAAGCGGTGGTCCCTCGCGTGGCATCTGCCTTCCGTTCAGTGTTGGGCAACCGCGGAAGTGATCCCAGTTACAGGGAACCGCGGCGAACCAGACGTCCTCATGTTAACGGAGCTGGAAAGCGGGATGGCCTGTTCAGTCGCCGCGGATGCTCGGCCAACCCCGGTCGCGGTCGGAGACCACCGAGACGGGTATCGGCCACGCAGCACCAAGTTGCGGATCGTCGTAACGGACACCTTGTTCGAGACCCGGCCGGTACACGAAATCGGTGAGGTACAAGAACTGAACGTCGTCGGTCAGGGTTTGATAGCCATGAGCGACTCCTGCTGGCACGAAGACGGCAGCACCGGAAGCAGCGTCGAGACGCGTGGCGAAGCTCTCCCGGTAGGTCGGCGATTCGGGACGCATGTCGATCATGACGTCCCAGACAGCGCCCGCTGTGCAACGCACGAGCTTCTGCTCGGGTGGTTCGGCAATGAAATGCAGGCCCCTGATGGTGCCGGCTGCGGCAGTACCCGAGAGATTGGCCTGGCAGACGACAAAGTCGATGCCGGCCGCACGAAACTCCTCCTGACAGAAAGCTCGCGCGAACCAACCTCGATCATCGGCGTTGGGCTCCAACTCGACAACGAAGGCACCCTTGACCGGAGTTGGGTGGAAGATCATCTCGGCCCTCCGGATGTCGAGCTTCCCAGCGGCAACCCACAGAAGCGATCGATGTCGGCCAGTGTGAGCCCACGGGTGTCCTCGCCTCGTTGGTAGCCGCGGGTCCAGTCGACTATCCACTCGAGCGTGGTCGGCAGGTCGAGGCGGGGCTGCCAATGCAGCCGCGCTCTCGCCTTGGCCGCATCGAGCTTGAGGAACGTGTTCTCCGGCGGGCCCGGTCGCTCGTCACGGACCCACTCGAAGTCGACCCCCCAAAGGTCATAGATGCGGGCGATGATCCAGCCCACCGTCCGTTCACTGTCTTCCGGAGGACCAAAGTTCCAAGCGTTCGCGAACTGCTGGCCGTCAGGTGAACACAACCGCTCGGCCAGCATGAGATAGCCGTTCAATGGCTCCATGACATGCTGCCACGGGCGAGTCGCTTGTGGATGCCGGATCAGGGTGGGCTCGTTGCGCAACAGTGACTTGAGGATGTCCGGAACGAGTCGATCGGTAGCCCAGTCACCCCCGCCGATAACGTTGCCCGCCCGCGCTGTCGCCACGACCGCGGCCCCAGGCCGACGCGCTGGATCGTAGAACGAATGCCGGTACGCAAGGGTGGCGAGCTCGGCACACCCCTTACTCGAGCTGTAGGGATCCTCACCGCCGAGCCGGGAGTCTTCCCGATACCCCCAGACCCACTCCTCGTTGAAGTAGCACTTGTCGGACGTGACTACCACGACAGCCTTTACCGACGGGACCTCACGCACGGCCTCCAAGAGATGCACGGTCCCCATGACGTTCGTCGAAAAGGTCTCGACCGGGTCATCGAAGCTTGGCCGCACAAGCGTCTGAGCGGCCATGTGAATAACGACCTCGGGCTGGGCCCGCTCCACAGCGGAACGTAGGGCAGCAAGATCACGGATGTCGCCGGTGGTGGAGTCTACGAGCTCGTCCACGCGAGCAGTGCGGAAGAGCGACGGATCTGTCGGCGGATCCAGAGCGTAGCCGTAGACCTCAGCACCAAGCCGATGCAGCCAGAGACAAAGCCAGCTGCCCTTGAACCCGGTGTGGCCGGTGAGAAAGACCCGTCGGTTGTGCCAGAACTGTGGATCGACCATAGCCATATTCTGCCTCGGAAGTTGGTGTCGGCGGCTCGTTTCCCCGTCACGCATCACACGTACCGCCGCATAGCTGGCTTCACCGGACGCCCTCGCAGGTAGGCCCCGATCCCCTCGTCGAGTGCCCGCCGATACACGACGGCTGCTTCGGCAAATGCCTGTACGGTGCGTTCAATGTCCTCGCGTGTGTGCGAGTAGCCGACGACGAGGGACGTGGCCAAGATGCCACGTGAGATGAGCTCCTGCATGAGCAGCGTCCGGAATTCCTGTGACGGTTGTCCCTGCTCGTCTCGAGTCCCGAACACGAGGGCGCACGGGCGACCGAGGATCGGCACCTGATCGGACACTCCCGCCTGGGCGAGAACCTGCCCTAGGCCCTCGGCAAGCTGTGACCCTCGTTCCCACACCGTCTCGATCACGGGTTCGGATCGGTAGATGTTCATAGTGGCGATGGCTGCGGCCAAACCATGGGTCTCGGCACCGTGTGTGGTAGACAGCAGGAATACCCGCTCCTGATCGGTCCGGAGGCCGCCCAACTCCATGATGTCGCGTCGGCCGCACAGTGCGGAGACCGAGAATCCGTTGGCCATCGCTTTGCCGAAAGTCGACAGATCCGGACGAAGATCGTGGAATGCCTGGGCGCCGGAGAGATGCCACCGGAATCCAGTGATCATCTCGTCAAGAACGAGAACCGTTCCATGGCTGTCGCACAACGCCCGAACTCCCTCGAGGAACCCTGGCGCCGGGGGTGTCTCCTTCTCGGCCTCGAGGATGACCGCAGCCACGCGACCCGGATGGGTTGCGAAGACGGCCTCGAGGGACGCAAGGTCGTTGTACAGGAAACCAGTTGTGAGGTTCCGGACGTCCGAGGGAACCCCAGCGGGCATCCCAGTCGTGCCGATGAACCAGTCATCCACCGAGAAGAAGGGATGTGACTGGCATACGGCCACAACGTCACGGCCTGTTGCTGCCCGCGCCAGCCGAACTGCGCCCGTTGTCGCGTCGGAACCGTCTTTGCTGAACTTCACCATCTCGGCCGAGGGCACGATCGACGCAAGGAGTTCCGCGCATTCCAGCTCGATAGGAGCCGGGCGTACGAAATTCGCCCCGAGCGTGAGCTGGCGAGTGGCCGCTTCCACGACCGGCGGGTAGGCGTGCCCTAGTCCCACCGACCGCAAACCGGAACCGTACTCGATATACTCGTTACCGTCCACGTCCCAGACGTGCGAACCGAGGCCCCGGACGATGAACGGGGCCATGTTCTCCGGGAACTGGTCTTCGCCCTTGGCGTAAGTATGGGAACCCCCCGGAATGCGTTGATGGAAGGGATCACGCAATTCAAGAGACCTGTCGAAGATCACGGGCTGTCACTCCTGTTTCGGCTCAAGTTCGACAATGTGGGACCTAGCACCAACTTCCGGACGTAAAAAGCCTCCGCATAACCACTCGGCGAGTTGCACTCCACGCCGCGTAGGCGCATCAAACTAGCAAACGTGTCCGCGGTAAACCAGGACCGTGAATGCTGGCTCCGGAATACATTCATCAGCGTGTCGATCTTGCGTTCCATTGCTGCTTCAGAGACCGGCACAAATAATGACGGAGCGCCTAGATCTCCATCGTACTTGGGAATCTCGTACTCGAGGACGAGATGATCACGGAAGGTATTCCACGCCAACTCACCCACGGTACGGTGGTCCTGATGCGCGTCTCGTCGAGAATGCACGAGTACGAGATCTGGATCGAAGGGCTTGAACTCCTCGAACCTGTCTTTCACCGCAGCCCACTGGGCCGGTAGATATGAACCGCGGAAGTTTTCGATGTGAATCGAATGCGAGGTGGTGCCAGCGAGTAAGGCCTCGGCTGCATCCTGCGCCTCATCACGCCGCTGCCCGTCCGCAGTCAGGACGACCCAGTCCACGTGCACGGCAGGGTATTGGTCTGCGAGTTGAACGATCGTGGCGCCGCAGCCGATCTCGATGTCGTCGGAGTGGGCACCGACGGCCAGAACCTTGAGGAGGTCGCCGCGCGGACGTAGAGACAACTCACGCATCGGAACCCGCCGTTTCGAAAGTACTGGCCTGTTCTTCGCGCAGGCGGTCCACTAGCCGACCCGGCGGGAGCTCAACGTCGGCATAGCGAATCGGCGTGTCCTTGGGCACATCTCGGACCAGTCGGCAATCCAGCGACACTGCGATCGGCAGGAAGTCCTCTCGTTGACACACTTCTGCACGCTCGACAAGTCCATATCCTGTGAAACCACCCATGCCGTCAAGTCGCTCTCCGGCCCGCAGATCACGCTTGGCGTAGGTCACCGTATCGCAGACTGGGGCGCCCGCCGGAGTGATTGTCGGATCGTGCATGAGAGCAGCTCTGGCCACTGAATGGAGGATCTGCCACGGTGGCAAATGAAATGGCTGATAGAAGAGATACAACGGCCCATCGCCCATCTTGAGATACGCCATGAGCTTGCGTTTTTCCGGATGGTAGTTGCGGCAAATAACGAAGGCACCGGTGTGGGGGGCCGCACCGAGCGCGTATTCAACGAGGCCCTCGTGCTCGAAGTCGCGTTCCGTGAACAAGTCCAGCATGTCCTTGACGTCGGCACAGGCATGGCCATGCATGCCTCGGACCTGCGGCACGAAACCTGTCGCATTACCCATGATGGCCGCCTCGAGGGCCAGCTTGGATCCATCTGCGAAAGAGGCCAAGACCGCTGGATTCTGACCAAGCCGATCTGCCAGAGGACGTTGAGTCTCGGGATTGCGGTAGTGGTCAAGGAAGCCCTTGAGCTGCCCCATCAACACCGGCTCGTAGCCCATCGACGAGACCAAGCGAGCAAGATTCATCCCAACCCCGGGCTCGTCGCCGTCGGTGTAGGTGAAGACGACCCCGTTGGCGTCCGCGTAGTGCCGCAAGATCGGACCAACCGTCGCATCTACCTCTGCGCCCATGAGAACCGCGTGCTTGCCATGGGTGATCGCCTCGAAACAGACTTGGGTGCCGAACTCCACGTGGCCCGTGGCTTCGATGACGACATCGACATGTGCACTCCGACACAACAACCCGGCGTCGTCGGTGACCGCCGGCGTGCCCGAATCCACTGCCGATGCCAGCTGGGCCTCGGACTGCACCGAGGTCACCTCCGGAGCCCCAGCGTCGGCGAAAGCGCGCCGAGCCTTGTCGACGGTTCGGTTGGCTATTGCCACCAACCGCATCCCCGTGCCGGCGGTGAGGAACTGCAACGCGATGCAACGCGCCATATAGCCGCCACCGACCAAGGCCACCCTTACTGGTGAACCCTCCGCCTCGCGTCGTGCCAACTCAGTGTCTATGATGATCATCGGCATTCCCGTCCTGATACGAAAACCTAGCGAGCGTAGACCCCCTCCGGAGGAGGAGCCGCGCCGTTCCATGTTGCGCGCCGACGCCTAGTTCACGATACACTAGAAATCTACCGCACCTAGGAGGTTCGATATGAAGGTTGTCTTGTTTTGTGGCGGCATGGGTATGCGCCTGCGGGACTACTCGGATAGGATACCGAAGCCGCTCGTAGAGATCGGCCCTCGCCCTGTCCTTTGGCATCTCATGCGCTACTATGCCCACTATGGCCACACGGAGTTCATCTTGTGTCTCGGTCACGGCGCCCTGGCGATTAAGGAGTTCTTCCTCAATTACCGGGAGTGGGCAACCAATGACTTCGTGATCCCCGGTGGGGGCCACGATATATCGATGCTGGGCACGGATATCGAAGACTGGCGAATCACGTTTGTCGACACCGGGATACACTCGACAATCGGAGAGCGATTGCGGCGAGTGCGTCCTCATCTCGGTGACGACGAGGCGTTCCTGGCGAACTACTCCGACGGACTCACCGATCTCGACCTCAATGCCTACGTCGACGGTTTCCTTGCATCCGACGACGTGGCCCGAATGTTGAGCGTTAAAGCGCCACACACCTTCCACATTATTCATTCGGACCCTGATAATAGGGTGACCGAACTGGAGTATGCCGGGGAGTCGCCGATGCGAGTTAACGCGGGGTTCTTTGCCCTCCGACGCGAGATCTTTAACGTCCTCGAACCCGGAGAGGACTTGGTCCTCGAACCCTTCCAACGACTCATGAAGGACCGCAAGCTGCGCGCCATCCCGTTCGACGGATTCTGGAAGAACATGGACACCTTCAAGGACAAGGTCGAACTCGAAGCCATGTACAACGCCGGCAATCCACCGTGGCAGGTTTGGAACTCCAGCAACGCTTCCTGATGGACACTCAGCGAGAGAGCGGCTTGGCATGCACCCTCTTGTCACTGTACGGGGCGCGCACCGCCCAGTGACAACGGAACTCGTCAACCGGCGAGCGCCAGCAGCTGTGTGCCCAGCCGCGCTCCTAGTAAGCACCATGGCCGGCCAACACGGCGCGACCCGTACGCGCGAGGATCTGTAGGTCAAGCATTGGCGACCAATTGTCCACGTACCACAGGTCCAATCGCAGCGACTGCTCCCAATCCAAGTCGCTGCGTCCGCTTATCTGCCACATACCGGTCATGCCGGGACGAACCCGAAGGCGCTGCATCGCGTCGGCTTCGTACTGATCGACCTCGTTCGGCAGCGGCGGACGAGGTCCGACAAGGGACATATCGCCCTTGAGCACGTTCAACAGCTGCGGGAGTTCATCGATCGACAGACGGCGGATCACCTTGCCGACCCGCGTGACCCGCGGGTCCTCCTTGACCTTGAACAAGACTGTGTTGGTCTTGTTCCCACCATCGATCGAGCTCTTGCGAGCTTCCGCGAACTGACACATCGATCGGAACTTGATCATCTTGAATCGTTCGCCGTGAGCGCCGACTCGCTCTTGCCGGAAAAACACCGGACCCGGGCTGTCCAGCTTGATCAGCGCTGCTACGACTAAACCGATCGGCAATGCGACAAGGGTCAGCGCTCCTGCGAGCACCGTGTCCATCAAGCGCTTGCTCAGAAGTCGGAACCACCCGTCTGCCGGGCGCTCGACGTGCAACAGTGATAGGCCTGCGACGGGGCGCAACGACAACCGTGGACCGGCCACCTCGAAAATGCCGGGAGCAACCACCAAGTCGACACGACGCTCCGCGAGCGCCCATCCGATGCGCCGCAGGTTCTGACCGGACAGGTCTGGATCGCTGGACACTGCCACGACATCAATGCCTAGGCGGTCGACCACGTGCATAGCCTCTCCGGCCGTGCCCACAATCGGCACGCCGGACAAACGCGACCCAACCTGGTCCACATCGTCGTCGGTGATGCAAGCTCCGACTACGCGGTAGCCCGAAACGGGCGATGCCTGCATTTCCATGATGATCGCAACGCACGCATCGGCGCGACCCATGACCAACACGTCACGGACGTATCGCCCATGGGTGCGCTCCCGAGCCAAATGCCTTCGATGCAGCGCGTGGACACCTATCGTCCCGATGAGCAGAAACACGGACAGCGGCATGACGACGCCCCTGGACAGTTCGGCGTGCAGCAGGTACGACGCGATGGCCACTCCGGCGAAGGTCGTGAATGCGGCTCGGCCGATTGCTCGGTATTCATCCGACCCGACACCGTTCTGGGCCACGGTGTAGGTCCCACTAGCCACCAAAGCAGAGAGCCACACGAACGGGATGACGAAGACAACCACGAGAACCGGTGTTGACTCGAACCCGAATCGCAGATAGTGGGCCAACAGCGAGGCAAGAAGGCCCACGGTCAGGTCGGCCCCTTGCAGGATCCGACGACGTTTCACGACCCAAGCCCGCGCCTTGGGGGTAGACCCCGCGCTGGGGAATGGCGTAGAGGAACCCCACCGCTCCCATGCGCGCGTTCGCGCGTTAACCACGGTCTTTCGTACTCCGCTCACGCGCGACGGCGTGGCAGACCCGATGTAGTCGAACACAACAACTCCCTCCCCAGGCACCTGAGCACAGATACCGAAGACACAACCCTGGGACCCATGAGCGGCGTCCGCCCTGGGCCAAGTCCGGCATCTGGTAGTGATTGCCCTTCTTGCACCCGCTTGCAAGGAGTCGTTCAGCCCGCCCCAGATACCCTCATCCGCATCTACACCGACGAGGGTACGGTTTATTCCCGAGCACCGCAGGGTTTCTCACGGATTGAGCGGTTGTCGGCCGGACGGTGCTTCCGACCTGAGACGCTGGCCGTGGGCAGCAACGCGGGCACCGATCATCCGGTTGCCGGGCACATGGGTGGTGGCACGAGTACTGGGTTGAGGTGGGGCAGGTTCCGCAACCTGGGCGAGCTCAGATCCAGCTGCGTTCAGCCCAACGCACGCTCAGCGACGATGAGCCCGGTCGCATCGGCATACACGTAGTTGCCCGGGGCGATGTGCACCCCGGCGAATCCGACGGTGACGTCCCGCTCCCCCGTCCCGCGCCGGTTCGACTTGCGTGGCACCGACCCCAGCGCCATGACACCCAGGTCGATGCTCCGCAGCACTTCGACATCGCGTACACAGCCGTTGATCACCAAACCGGCCCAGCCGTTCGCTGCGGCATCGGCAGCGATCAAGTCGCCGAGGACCGCGTTGCTCGTGGCTCCACCGACATCGACTACCAGTACCCGGCCATGCCCGGGCTCGCCGGCCAGTTGTTTCACCAGGGTGTTGTCCGGCCCGTCCGCGTCCACGCATCGCACCACGACCGCCTGGCCACCGAACGCTTCCCGCCCGCCGTAGCCCCGCAGCAGCGGCTCGGCCACCTGCACATCGGGGTTCGCATCGCACAGGTCTGGCGTGCTGATTTCACTCATGTCCCTATCTCCTTGCCCCACAGTCAGCGACGGCGAGCCCGAGTGGACTCGCCGTCGCCTGGCCTGTTGTCACGGCAGTCAAGTCGTCGACATCAACGACGCTTCATCACTGCCTGCGGATGTGTCACGCCTTGCGGATGAGGTTGCCGATACCCTCACCGCTGTCGTCGACCAACGTCCGCACAGAATCGGAGTCGACACTGGCAACGATGATGTCACCGACACCGGTGTGCACTTCACCGTAAACACCCTGCGCATGCATCTTCTCGGCCTGGTACTGGTTGTCCTGGGTAGGTGCCACGTAGTGCACCGTCGATGCCTTATACCGCTTGATCAGGTACAAGTGGATCAGGGTCATCAATCGCTTCTGCCGCAGCTGCTCGGAGAAGGTGTTCATGTCCCGCACCGACAACAGCACGCTGCCATGCCGGTCGGTGATCGGGGCGAAGACCACATTCGCGTGCTTGGTGCCACCGTCACCCTGCACCGCGAGCTCCAACAACTCCGCGCCGTCGCGGCTGGGCCGCAATGACACCCGCAGGCTCTCACCCAGCTTGTAGTACTGGGCCCAGTCGACCAGCCAGTCCTCCAGCACCTTCTTGGGCAGTTCGGTCTGCACCAAGTGCTGCACCTGGGTCGACCCTGCGCCCATCGCCTTGGTCGTTGCGGTCCGGGCCGACGACGCGGCCAGAGCCGCATCCAGCCGCGGCCCGCCGACGTGAGTCTGCGGGGTGCGGTACGGCGACTCCAGCAACCGGATCTTGCGCTGCACCTGTGCCAAAGCCAGCATGCCGTCGGTCAGCAAGGCCGTGGAGAACTCCTCCGCGGCCACGCCGTCGATCTGGTGCCCGCCGTAGGTGATGAAGTTGAAGACGAACCCGGCCTCGCCCAGCTGCACCGGGAACCGACGCATCTCATCGTCGCTCATGCCGGTGGAGTCCCAGTTGAACGACGGTGACAGGTTGTACGCCAGCATCTGGCCAGGGAACTTGGCATGGATCGCGTCGGCGAAGTGCTTGGCCTCAGCAATGTCAGCGCTGGCCGTCTCCATCCACACGAGGTCGGCGAAAGGTGCGACGGCAAGGGACTTGGCGATCGCATACTCCAGGCCACCGCGGACCTGGTAGAAGCCCTCCGGCGTCTTGGCGAGGTCAGCATCCCAGAAGAAGCTGATCCCTAGCTGACGCGCCTTGTCCCGGACTTGCCAGAACGAGGCCTCTTTGGCGAACTCCTGCCATTCCTCGATGCTGATCGGCAGCTCGGCTTCGTCGGAGGCGAGCAGCTCAAGCGCGTCGACCACCGCTTCGCCGATCGTCATCAACCCGGCGTCGGACTCCCACTTCGCGACCATGTCACCGAGAGCGCGGTCGTAGGCGGCCTCGACGGCGACCTCGTCGCCGGCGTCGATACCGGACATAGCCGACTTCACCGAGTCGGCCAGACCCGTCTTGGCCAACCAGTTGTCGGCAGCTGCGTATTCCTCATCGGACAGGTCGTACAGCTGGTAGCCGACCAGCGGGGTGGCACCGGCTGCGTAGAAAGCCCGCATCAGGGCCAGGGCGCACACCTTGTAGGAAGGAGCGCTGGAGTGAGTGGCGCCGAGGATGAACGGGTGGTCCCGCTCGTCGGCGTTGCCGTCCAGCAAGTTGGCGGCCTCAGCGTCCGTGCGGGCGACGATGATGCCGGGCACACCCATGATGTCCAGCTGGAACCGGGCTGCATTCAACCGCTTGATCTGCTCATCGACCGGAACCAGCACCTTGCCGCCTTGGTGGCCGCACTTCTTGGTGCCAGGCCGCTGGTCCTCGATGTGGTAACCGGTGATGCCGCCTTCGACAAACCGCCGGATCAGGTTGCGGACGTGGGCATCCCCGCCATGGCCCGTGTCGGCGTCGGCGATAATGAACGGCCGGTAGTCGTGCACCGGCGTCGCTGCCCGCTGTTCCTCGGTCATCCGCTCACGCAGGTAGGTCTGGTTGCGGTCCGCGGTCAGCAGTGCCCGCACCAGGGCCGCGCCCTCTTCGGGCACCTGAGACAGCGGGTAGCTGGCCAGGTCCGCGCCCGGATCCTCAGCGGCACTGCCCTTGGCAGAGGTGGCCCAGCCACCGAGGTAGATGCCCTCGATGCCCATCCGCTTCATCGTCACCGCCTGGCTGGGCGAGTACGGGCCGAACGTCGTGATGGACTTGCCCTGGGAGAACAGCTCCCGCAGCCGTGCGTAGAACTGCCGGGCGTTCTGCTCGGCTACCGGATAGCCGGACGCGATGGTGCCGCGTTGCTCGGCTACCTGCCGTGCCGAATACAGCCGCGTCACGTCGGCGAACCGCTCTTCTTTCATGTACTCGGTGATCTGATTGACGGTGTCAGCGAATGTCATAGCGAGTGTAGCTGCCTTTCACGTACGTGCCGTAGCGGTTATTTGTTGTGTAATTCCCTAAACTGCTGGTGCGTCGGAGAAATCCAGGTTGGCGGTGATCCGTGTGCCATCGGCACTGAACGCATCCAAGTAGCGCCGGATCCGATCCTTGGCCACGTCCAGGTCGAGGTTGTTGAGGTTGATGTTGAGCAGGTCGATGTACCACGGTGCCTTCACCGGCTCCAGCACGTAAGCCCCCACGATCTCTTTCGCGATCGGCAACGTGGTGGTCTTGGAGTCTTCGTGCACATCTTTGGAGTCTGCGGCAAGGAGCTTGTCGTACTCCTCCTCCAGCAACCGGCCGAACAACTCCGGAGTGAGCTGGTCACCAGCCCGCACCCCGGTTTCCTCGTCGTCAGCGGTAAACGAGCCGCCCTTGTGCAGCCACTCCCACAACACCGACAACCGGATCTCGCCGGTAGCGGCGTCTTCCATCAGGTACAGCACGTCGTCATCGCCGAAGAAGTCGGCGGGCTTGAGGGCAGCGGCCTGGAAGCCTTGTCCGAACGCGTTGCCGTATTGCAGGCCGACACTGAGCAGGTCGCGCGCGCCGCGGACGGTTCGCGGTGCGTCTTCCAGCAACGCCAGATCAGCAGCGTCAGCATCGGTGTAGGTCAAAGCCGGGAACGAGCGGCCGAGTTGATTGTCCTGCCCCGCCTTCTCCCATACCGGTCGGATGATGTGCACCATCTTCCAGTGCGCCACCCACTTCCCGGAGGCGCCCTCTCGCTGTTCCCGTTCGCCACCGGCGACGGCCTTCTTCATCGCTGCCTCGACACCGGCCTCGGTGCCAACCGGGATGTTGGGCTCCATGCCGCCTTGCCACAGCGCGAAGTTGCCGTTGCGGTCGGGGGTGTTGACCGCCCGGCGGACCCGGTCTTCGTAGACCCGCATGTACCCGTAGGTCATGGTGATGGCGTCGATGTTCGGGTTGACGAAGGACTCGTCCCAGGCGAGCGCGTCGCTGACCGAGTTGATGTAGTCCCACCGGCCGGTGTTGAAGCCGACGAAGTTCTTGCCCAGCGCAGCGCGGATCTCCATGAGCTGGTAGCTAGCTTCGATCTGCTCGATCAACACGTAGCCGAGAATGGTGCCCGGCTGCAGGCCCAGCTCTGATTCCATCGCCCGCAGCAGGCTTCCTACATGCGCGGCTTCGGCGGCGGTCTGCAGCTTGGGCAGGTACAACACGATGGGCCGGCCCTGATCCTGCAACGCCTGGTAGTTGTTGACCACGTAGAGAACCAGGTCGGCGATGGTCGCGCTGAACGGACGGCCGTCCGCGTGTTGGATGTGTCTGTCCTCCAGGTGCAGTCCACGGATCCGGAAGATACGGGTGGTGAACTTCAACTGTTCACGCCAGTCGTCGATGATCGTGCGGCCGTGGAAACCCTGCGCCCACACGTTCATCTCGTCGGCCACCTTCTCGGCCACTTCGAGGAACTGCGGGTCGTCGGTGTTGGCCAGGATCAGGTTGCGGATGTTGTCCAGGGACATCGTCTCGATCTGTCCGACCGCGTCCTCGCCGTCGAACATCCAGCCGTCTGCACCGGAGAGCAGCGCATACGCCACGTTTCGCAGTGCTGATGCAGTGCTGGCGTGCGGTCGGGTGGCCGGGCCGGTGCCCTGCACCCATTGCCGCTGCAGTGCAGGCGGGATCGCAGCTCCCTCGAAACGACCGGCACGCGCATCGGACACGAGAATGTCGGTCCCGTCGATGACACTGTCCTCGGGCAGGAACTCGATCCGTTGCCGGTCCCTGGCGCGCTGCTGGCGCCGAGCGATCCGTTCGGTCATCAACTGCTCGCGCCTGGCGTCCAACGGGGCCAGCGCCTCTAAGGCGGCAACAGCCTTGTCCGTGTAGATGTCCGGGTAAGCCTTGCGGGCAGCAGCGGCAATGGTGATGGATGACGTCATCCGGTTCCTCCGATTCGAGATGGCTGAATGCACGGCCCGCGACTAGGCGACGTCGCCGCAGTCGCTACTGCTCGATTGAGATGACCGCGCCCACCGCGAGCGGATTGGCTCCAGTCTCTCACCGAAAGAGTTGGATCGAACTCCCAGCTCTTGAGGCGTCGCTCACAAGTCTCAGACCCTGCCTTCCCCCGCTCAAGCCGCCTGTTCGGGAACGCGGTTGCCCACACCCCGTCGATCCACTGGGCAAGTCACTCGGAGCCCGTGCCGCCGCCGGCGAGCTCGCCCGCGACCGCTAACAACAGTAAGCCGTTCGCTTGCTTTCGGAAGCACAGCGCCGGCATACGCAACACCGCCAATCAAGCAGCACCGCCAATCGAGCAGCATCGCGAGCCGATCGGGCCTTCGACCCGGAAGTGCTCTGCATGCCTTCGTAGGGTGGGGTGGGTCTCGATACGGCCTCGGTCCTCGGCCTACTCGACCAACGGGATTGACGAGGTTCGTGTCACGACGGACCGGATCGACACGAACATCACTGGATCGGAGCCGTGCCTGATGCCCAATCGACTCGCTTCTGCGACGAGCCCGTACCTGCGCCAGCACGATCAGAATCCGGTTGACTGGTGGGAGTGGAGCCCAGATGCCTTCGAGGAGGCCCGGCACCGTGACGTGCCGGTCTTCCTTTCCATCGGGTATGCCGCCTGCCACTGGTGCCATGTCATGGCCCATGAGTCGTTCGAGGATCAACAGGTCGCCGACGCTCTGGCGCGTGGGTTCGTTGCGATCAAGGTCGATCGTGAAGAGCGCCCGGATGTCGACGCGCTCTACATGGCTGCGACACTCGCGCTCAACGGTCAGGGCGGCTGGCCGATGACCGTGTTGCTGACGCCGGTCGGTGAGCCGTTCTGGGCCGGCACCTATCTGCCCAGGGCAACGCTGCTGCACCTGCTCGACGCCGCCGAACAGGCTTGGACCGAAACCCGCGGCCAGCTCGTGGCCAGCAGCCAGCAGATCACTGCCGCGATGCGGATCTCCGTCGCGCCGCATTCACCCGAGCCGATCACCCGGCAGGCTCTCGAGGAGACGGTGCCTCGGTTGGCTCGGATCGTCGACCGGGCTCATGGCGGTTTCGGCCGGGCCCCGAAGTTCCCACCGTCCATGGTCCTCGAGTTCCTGCTGCGTCACCACGCACGAACCGGCTCGGGCGACGCGTTGACGATCGTCGACAGCACGTGTGAAGCGATGGCTCGAGGTGGGATCTACGACCAGTTGGCTGGCGGTTTCGCCAGGTATGCCGTGGACCCCGGCTGGGTGGTGCCGCACTTCGAGAAGATGCTCTACGACAACGCTCAGCTCGCCCGGGTCTACCTCCACTGGTGGCGGGCAACCGGATCCCGGCTCGGCGAGCGGGTCGCCCGGGAGACCTGCGACTTCATCCTCACCGAATTGGGCACCGACACCGGAGGATTCGCGTCGTCGCTGGATGCCGACACCGACGGGATCGAAGGCCTCACGTATGTCTGGACGCCGGACGAGTTGACCGCCGCGCTCGGACCCGTTGACGGCGCCCGGGCCGCGGAACTGCTCTCGGTGACCGCGAAGGGCACGTTCGAGCACGGCCGGTCCACACTGCAGCTTCGATCCGACCCGGAAGACGAGTCGTGGTGGGCATCAGTACGTGACCGGCTGCGCAGGGTCCGGGATCGTCGCTCGCAACCTGCCCGGGACGACAAGGTCGTCACCTCGTGGAACGGTCTGGCGATCGCCGCTCTGGCCGAGGCAGCCGTGCTGCTCGACGAACCCCGCTACCTCGATGCGGCCATCAGGGCCGCCGACTACATACTCGACCAGCACGTCGTGGCGGGTCGGCTACGCCGATCATCGCTCGGCGGGATGACCGGGACTCCCTTAGCCGTGGCCGACGATCATGGAAACCTCGCCGAGGGTCTGCTCGCCCTACACCAGGCCACCGGCGACGGGGGTTGGCTCGCCGCGGCCGGGAGTCTGCTCGACGCGGTGCTCGATCGCTACACCGACAGCGATGCTGGCACTGCTGGCAACACTGCTGACAACGCCGACAGTGCCAGCAGTGCCGATAGGGCCGATAGGGCCGCCGGGATCGTGTTCGACACCCCTGTCGACGGTGAGACCTTGGTCGCCCGCCCGCACTCCGCCGCAGACAACGCCGAGCCGTCCGGTCAATCGTCGGTCGCCGCTGCGATGGTCACGTATGCCGCGCTCACCGGCTCGGTCCGGCACGCGGACTTCGCCGACGCCGCTCTCGCCGTGGGTGGGGCGACCGCACAACGGGATCCGCGGTTCGCTGGGTGGACGCTCGCGGGCGCAGAGGCCCGGTTGACGGGCCCGGTGCAGGTCGCCGTCGTCGGGTCCACCACCGGTAGCGACGGCCGGATCGACGCGGACGCCGAAGCGCTGGCCAGGGTGGCGCGGACCAGCACCAGTCCGGGACTGGTCTGTGTCATGGGCGCGCCCGATACCCCCGGCGTGCCCCTGCTGGCCGGGCGCCCACTCGTCGACGGGCGTGCCGCGGCATACGTGTGCGAGGGGTTCTTCTGCCGGCAACCCGTGACCACGGTGGCCGAGCTTCGTCGGGCGCTCAGCGGCCACGAATCCTTGAGCTGATCCTCCCGTTGCCGGCAATCCGGGTGCCTCCGGTGACTCATTCTGGTTTCGGTCGCGAGTGATCGAGCGACCACGCCTGGACGATCGTCACGATGTCGATCAGCTCGTGGGCGATGGCATCCGGGGTTGCCTCGTGTGAGACCTGCTGCTCCTGCGGGATGTCCGAGTGCGGGATCCAGATCGCCCGCATGCCGACCGACTGGGGACCGTGCACGTCTTCGTACGAGCGATCGCCGACGTAGATGCAGTGCTGTGGCTCGACCCCGAGCGACGCGGCGGCAGCGAGGAAGATCTCCGGGCGAGGCTTGACCCACGGTGTCTCACTCGAATAGACGTCGCCGTCGATGAGATCCAGCACACCGTCGCGCTCGAAGAAACCCCGGTGGTGCTCCCGGGACCAGATCGTATTCGACAGCACCCCGATCCGGATTCCCTTCTCCCGCAAATCTTTCCATAGACCCGGGATCACTGGGTGGGTGAAGGTGTGTGGTTCCCAGAAGTCGTGGTATGCCGCCAACCCGGCTTGGGTCGCCGCGTAGGCCGGGTCGAGTCCGACCGCAGCGAGGATCTCGCCGAGGCGCGCGCTCACCCCCTCTTGCCGCCCCCGCCGCCAAGCATCCTCCTCGACGCGCTGCACCGTCGTAGCGGTGTCGTTGAGCCCGCAGGCGACCGCCCCCATCCCCCGGGCGAAGACCGTCCACTGTTCCCGGTGGTCGACGGTGTGCCACGGCGTGATCGTGCCACCCCAGTCGAAGATCACCGCACGCACCGCAGCCGAAGGAGTCATATGCCGATCGTGCCTTGATGACCGCGCTGCCGCCACCGCACGTCCATCTGCACTTTCAAGTCCATCTGCACCTTCAACGACGAGCGCCCGGCTATCGCCTCTTACCACGAACTCTGGCACGTCAAATAGGGAAACTCCACACCCCTCGAATGCCTCGAGCACCCTACAAGTCCGGAGCGCCCAGCATACTGGGCGCAGTCGCCCGTTGAACCCGCCACAGTGAGCCCACCGAGGCAATGACGAGCACAAACATCCCTGCGCCAACCGCAGTGAGAGTCGGTGAGGCTGTCCAGTGCATGGTGATCGGCATGTTCTGGGTGCTTGCCGACGTCACGGCCAGGTAATACTGCAAGATGATCCCAAACACCCATCCGACGAAGGTCCCCGCGCCAACGAGGACCGCTGCTCTGCTTATGACCATTGCTGCGAGGAATCCATTGCGTGCCCCGACCGCCCGAACTGCCCCATATTCACGCAACCGGGTCACCGTATCCAAGGCAAGTGCACCGCCAGCAATAACGATCGCCGCGAAAAGCGCCACCATGGACAGCGCTTCATACAGACTCGCGGAGTCCCTGATCACTTTGCGTGCGGCTGCCGCTTGAACTTCACCGGTTGCAACAAGGGTGCTGTGATCGCTGAGCTGTCCATCAGTCTCAAGCAGAGCCTGACGAACACCCAGACGATCTTCTGCAACCACCTCGTAGGAGCTATAGGTTTGCGACCCCCAGATTCTCTCTGAATCACGAACGTCTAGAACAACGAGGCCGTTCGGCCATAGAAAACTCGTCACGACGCCAAGCACTTCTATTTCCAGGGCGTCACCAGATGCCGTCGGCAACTCAAAGGTATCGCCCCTGCCAAGGTGGTGCTCCGCGGCAATCTGGGTTGAAATATAAGCGCCACCAGGACGCAGCTCGCCATGGTCGGCTTTACCTTGAAGAACAACCGGGAGTTCCGAGTCAGGCTCCGCCCCTTGCAGCAACACCCGGCTACCGCGTAGAGACAGATACCCCATCTGAACCCGCTTTACGTCTTCTACGCCATCGTTTTGCTGCAATTGCTCCAACGTAGCGACAGTGAGCGTACGCAGCGTGGGGATGTCATCCACACCCACCTGCTGAACCATCACATCGATGCGCTCCATGCCATCGACAGTGGGATTTGCCGAGAGTCGCATATTCTCTGCCGCTCCAGCAAGTGACACCATCATCGCCACGACGGCACTCATCACCAATGCACTTGCCCGCAGTTGCGCAGATTGCCGACCGCCAGAATTGCCGATCCAGCCAGGACGCCAAGACCGCGAAACAGAATCCAACATCCGCAGCAGCATGGGCACAACCACCATGCTCACCGCCAACCAGGAAACCATAATAACCAGGATCGCCAAGAACCACAGCTCACGAGGCCTGCTGACAACAATAGCAATCCCGGCAATGCCGAACGCCACACCCACAAGAATCAGCAGGACTACGGACATTCTGGGAGTCCGACTCTGACCATCATCGCGCAATTGCTCCACAACCGAGTTATCAAGGGCCGGCTTTAATGCAAACCACGCAGATGCGACCCCAACGATCGTCACTCCGAGAAAGACAGCGATCACAACCGCTGGCACGTAGTGAATAGCCAGCACCTGCGCTGAAGAGTTCCGCACCGAAACCGGTATCGATTGAAGCAGGCCCGTCGCCATTGGTTTGCTAACCAGGATCCCAAGCGCCGCACCACAGGACGAGTAGAAGAAGGCCGAAAGAAACGCCAAACCCATCAGTTGAGGCGATGATGCACCCAGGCTGCGCAGCATGGTCAAACTCTTCAATTGGGTAATTGTGCTGGTCCGAATGAGGGCGAACACCAAAACGACACTCAATAACGCAGCGACCATGGCAACGAGGGGCAGCGTCTGTAAGATCGATTTTAATCCCGCCAGCAATGCCGAACGCGCTTGTGTCCGATCCTGGAGCTCCAACACAGGGCCCTTGGCAGCGACGACCTGTCGCAACTCCGTATCAGTTTCGCTCTTCTCCAGATTGACGAGGACCATGTTTGGTCGCGCCAGCTCGGCGAATCCTCTGACCTCGGCCAGGGTTGATGCTGCAGCCACCACATAGGTCGCCCGGTTCAACTGCTCGCGGCCTTCGCCATCAGGAGCGCCGACGACCACGATCTCTAGGGACCCAAGCGGAGTAACGACATCCCTGGTATCACCCTCACTCACGTTGAGCCGCTCCTGCAAGGGGTCGCTCATGAGCACCGGAAGAGCACCACCCTGAATGTTCCCGAGCTTGCCAGCGTCTTGCTCCGACATCGGGAGGCTGACCAATGCGATGGGTATGTCACTCATGCGAGCCTCGTATTGACCAACTGGCACAGCCTCTTGAACACCGCCAGCGGCACCGAGCTCAGCGAGCGTAGCGTCTTGTATTGGCGCTCCACTTGAGCTCTGCACTACGGTCGAGAATCGCGAGTAGACTCCATCAAGTTGTTCATCTGCGCTTGTTGTGAAAGCATCGAGCACCAAGAAAACCGCAGCAACGAGGCTGACCGTCGCGGAAATACCAACAATCGTCGCGATAGTGCGGATCCACGATGCCCTGAATAGCGCCAGCGAAAGTCTGAGCTTGCTCATCATCAGTGGCCTCACTGCTCCCTTTTATTGCACTCACCGGGAATGGGATGAATAGCGCTCCCCCCAGCACGTATGGAATGAAGTGATCTTTTCAGGCCTGTATGTTATCTAGATTCCCCGACAAGCCTGCCATCAATCATCTCGACTCGGGAGTCAGCGTGCTGAGCGACATCGGTGTCGTGGGTGACGACAACGAGGGTGGAATCGTGGTCTCGACGGATTGCGGCGAAGGCTTCGAGCACACCGACGGCAGACTCTTGATCCAAGTTGCCAGTAGGTTCATCAGCCAGGACTAGCTTCGGCTTGGTCACGAGAGCTCGAGCGATGGCCACCCGCTGCTGCTGTCCACCAGACAGCGTGGCAGGCCGTTTCTCGGCAAGGTCACCTAGCCCGAAGCGATCCAACTCCGCGCACGCTAGCGACTTGAGTCTCTGTTTCTTGCCGCCACCACGCAGTATTAGTGGAACTGCGACGTTCTCCCACAGCGACAGCCGGGGCAGCAAATGAAATGCCTGAAAGATAAAGCCAATGTAACTCAACCGAAAGGCAGCGGCACTATTCTGCGAGGCTGCCGTCAAGTCCGTGTTGCACACCTCGACCTTTCCACTGCTGGGCCTGAGCATACCCGCGACAATATTTAGGAGAGTGCTCTTGCCCGAACCGCTTCTGCCCATAATGGAGAGATAGGAGCCGGCCGGAACGTTCAGGGTCAGTCCATCGATGACTCTATGCAAAGCACCCGACTTGCCGAATTCCTTGACAACATCCTGAAGGCATATGATGTCCACTACTGCTCCTCGTCCTGGTCAGCGTCATTGAAAGCACCGTGGAGCAGAACGTCAGGAAGGGCGCGCCAGCCTGCTTTCACCTCCAAACCACAGAGGACTCCGTAAGCTTACGCCGCATCGCTGCGCGCGTGGGGTCTGTGCTGACGTCGTCAACTGGGGTGAGGCTGCCGTCACCTCAGGTTCGTCGCTCGATGCAGGTCAATCACCGAACAGGGGCTGCTGGACCGCCGAGGAGCCCGCTGGGCCCGAAGAGTCAGCAGAATCCGATGAGTCGGGCGATTCGCGCGCTTGGGGGGAATCCGAAAGGCCGGGTCGTGGTGCCGCCAGCCCCGGTCCCGGGTCGGGCACCCGGCCGGCTTGGTAGGCCAGGGCCGCGCGGTTGGCGAGCCGGTCGGCAGCCTCGTTGAGCGGGTCCCCGGCGTGGCCCTTGACCCAGATCAGCTCCACCCGGCGGCCGGCCGCCTTGCGGGCTTGGATCAGCTCGTCGATCGACTGGATGAGCTCGAGGTTGAGCACCGGCTTGCCGTCTGCCTTGCGCCAGCCGCGGCGCTTCCACCCCGGGGCCCACTTGGTCACGGAGTCGATGACGTAGCGACTGTCGCAATGCACGCGCAGGTCTTCGGTGCCGGTCTCGCTCTGGCGCAGCAGGTCCAGCAATGCCATGAGCTCGCCCATGTTGTTCGTGCCGCGCGGCCAGCCGCCGCATGCCCAGCGTTGTTCGTCGACATACCAACCCCACCCGGCCGGCCCGGGGTTGCCGAGCGAGGACCCGTCGGCTGCCGCCTCGATGACCATCGATCCCACGTCAGTGCCTGTCCTCGTGACTCTCGTGGCCCACGTCAGCCGCGGACCTCACGGCATACCTCCTCGACAGCCGCGTCGAGGGTGACCTCGCGCCGGTCGCCGGAGCGGCGGTCTTTGATCTCCACCGTGCCGTCCGCGAGACCGCGGCCGACGACGACGATGGTCGGCACCCCGATGAGCTCGGAGTCCTTGAACTTCACGCCCGGGGAGACGCCGCGCCGATCGTCGTAGATGACCTCGAGTCCGGCTGCGGACAGCTGACCGGACAGGTCGGCCGCGGCATCGAACACGTCGTCCTTCTTGCCGGTCGCCACGAGGTGCACGTCGGCCGGGCTGACCTCGCGTGGCCAGATGAGCCCGGCGTCGTCGTGGTTGCCTTCGGCGATGCAGGCCACCGCCCGTGATACCCCGATGCCGTAGCTGCCCATGAGGACCGTGCGCAGCTTGCCCTGCTCGTCGAGCACCCGTAGGTCGAGCGCCTCGGCATACAGCGCGCCGAGTTGGAAGATGTGCCCCATTTCGATGCCCCGGGCCGCGCGCAGTCCGTCGCCGCTGCCGCACGCGGGACAGACGTCGCCGACCTTGACTTCGGCGGCCTCGATAGTGCCGTCCGGGGTGAAATCACGGCCGGCAACGAGATCGACGACGTGGTGGCCGTCGAGGTTGGCGCCGGTCACCCACGCAGTGCCGGGGCTGACTCGGGGATCGACGAGATACCGGATGCCGGTCGTGGAGTCGGCACCGAGAGCGGCCGGGCCGATATACCCCTTGACCAGGCCGGGGTGTTCCCGCATGACGGCCTCGTCCATCGGCTCGGCGACAGCCGGCTCGACCTGGGCGGCTAGCCGTTTCTCGTCGACCTCGCGGTCGCCCGGCACGCCGACGACGAGCGGCTCGAGCTGCCCGTCCGGGTGGCGCAGCTGGAGGACGACGTTCTTGAGTGTGTCGGCAGCCACCCATGGCCGGTCGCCGCGCGGGTGGGCCTCGTTGAGGAAGTCGACGAGGGTCTGGATGGTCGGGGTGTCGGGGGTGTCGAGCACCCGAGCCGGTGGGAGCCCGTCCAGCGAACGGGCGGGCGGCGACGGGACCCGGACGGCTTCGACGTTGGCGGCATACCCGCAGCTGTCGCAGCGTACGTAGGTGTCCTCACCGTTGTCGGCCGTGGCGAGGAACTCCTCGCTCTGCGAGCCGCCCATGGCGCCGGCCATCGCTTCGACGATGACGTAGTGGAAGCCGAGCCGGTCGAAGATCCGGATGTAGGCGTCGCGGTGTTGGTCGTAGGCCCGCTGCAAGCCGGCCTGGTCGATGTCGAAGGAGTAGGAGTCCTTCATGATGAACTCGCGCCCACGCAGCAGGCCGGCCCGGGGCCGGGCTTCGTCCCGGTATTTCGTCTGGATCTGGTAGAGGTTGATCGGCAGATCCTTGTAGGACGAGAAGAGATCCTTGACGGTCAGGGTGAAGAGCTCTTCATGGGTCGGACCGAGCAAGTAGTCGCTGCCCTTGCGATCCTTGAGCCGGAAGAGGTTGTCACCGTAGTCGGTCCACCGCCCGGTCGCCTCGAACGGCTCCTTGGGCAGCAGTGCCGGAAAGCTCAGCTCCTGGCTGATCTGGTCGATCTCCTCGCGGATGATCGCCTCGATCCGGCGCAACACTCGCAGCCCGAGCGGCAGCCAGCTGTAGACGCCTGGGCTGGTGCGTCGGATGTAGCCGGCGCGGACCAGCAGCTTGTGGCTGGGCACCTCGGCGTCGGCGGGGTCCTCGCGTAGGGTCCGCAGGAACAGCGAGGACATGTGCAAGACGGTCACGGTCACTCCTTCTCGGCGTCCGGGGCAGGATATCTGCCCACACCCGGCGCCGAATCCGGCAGCGGCCCTACGGCAAGACACTTACAGCAACACACCTACAACAGCACGGTGGTGAACGTGCCGACCCGTTCGTAGCCAAGTGCTCGATAGGTCCGCCAGGCAGGGAGGTTGAAGTCGTTGACATACAGGCTCACCCGAGGCGCGACGTCACGGAGGATGGCGGTCGTGACCGCGGCCATGAGTGGCTCGGCCAAGCCCTGACCGCGCAATGCCGGGGCGAGCCACACTCCCTGCACCTGGGCGGTGTCGACGCCGATCGAGCCGATGTCGGCTTTGAAAAGACACCGACCGTCCTCGATCCACACATAGGTTCGCCGAGTGCGGATCAACCCGGCAATGACGCTCCGATAGCTTGCCGAGGACCCGACATAAGGGGGGTAGCCGATTTCGTCGGTGAACATCGCGGCCGAGGCCGGCAACACGAGATCGACTTCGTCCGGCCGGGCGAGGCGCACCCGGGGGTCGACGTAGCCACTCCAAGTGGCGGTCATCGCCGTCGCGAAAAGCAACGGCTGCTCGGCACGGATGGTGCGGGCTATGCCCCAGGTCGGCTCCAGTCGTGACCACAGGCCGGCGACCTGATCAGCGGGCCCGAAGACCGAGGCGCAATGCCGCCGCCACCGGCGCAGTTTCTGCGCAAACGCGTCCAAGGCGGCATCGTCGCACTCCACCGGCACGAGATTGGCCGATACCCAGACGAGGGAGCGGATCCGGCCGTCGACGTCGTAGCCCAGCATCGAGCCGGGCATCGTGTGCAGGAGTCCTTCGGTGATCCGGCCGGCGACGAAGACATTGGCCGCAGGATCGCGCGCGCAGAGTGCCAGAGCCTCGCCCTCGTCGTCGACGGTGAGGGCACGCATGGGAATCTGAGTGCGCAGCACGACATACAGATTGCCATGATCGGCCCCGGGTGCGCGCAACCGCGGCTCGTGCCGGCCCGTGTGCCGCAGAAAGCCCAGTGGGGCAGTCACCGCCCGGCGATCAACCCACGATCACCGTGGGTGCAGCGCCTTCGCCGCCGTCGCCAGCCGCTGATTGCTCGTCGGCCAGCCGCAGCGCATGTTCGATGAGAGTCTCGACGATCTGGCTCTCGGGAACGGTCGCGATCACCTTACCTTTAACGAAGATCTGTCCCTTGCCGTTGCCGGAGGCGACCCCGAGGTCGGCCTCGCGGGCCTCACCCGGACCGTTGACGACACAACCCATGACGGCGACCCGGAGTGGGACGGTCAGCCCCTCGAGTCCTGCGGTGACCTGGTCGGCAAGTTTGTAGACGTCGACCTGGGCCCGGCCGCACGATGGGCACGACACGATCTCCAGCTTGCGCGGACGCAACCCGAGTGACTGCAGGATCTGGGTGCCGACCTTGACTTCCTCGACGGGCGGCGCCGACAACGACACCCGGATGGTGTCGCCGATGCCTCGGCTGAGCAGCGCGCCGAAGGCAACGGCCGACTTGATCGTGCCCTGGAACGCGGGGCCGGCCTCGGTGACCCCGAGGTGCAAGGGCCAGTCACCGCGCTCGGCGAGTTGTTCGTATGCCGTGATCATCACGACCGGGTCGTGATGCTTCACCGAGATCTTGAAGTCGTGGAAACCATGCTCCTCGAACAGACTCGCTTCCCAGACCGCGGACTCGACCAGCGCCTCCGGGGTGGCCGAACCGTGCTTCTCGAGCAGGCGCTTGTCGAGGCTGCCGGCGTTGACCCCGATCCGGATCGATACCCCCGCGGCCTGAGCCCGGCGGGCGATCTCACCGACCTGGTCGTCGAACTGACGGATGTTGCCCGGGTTGACCCGCACCGCCGCGCAACCGGCATCGATGGCGGCGTAGACGTACTTGGGTTGGAAGTGGATGTCGGCGATGACCGGGATCATGCTGTGCCGGGCGATCTCGGGCAGCGCCTCGGCGTCGTCCTGGCTGGGGCAGGCGACCCGGACGATGTCGCAGCCGGCAGCAGTGAGCTCGGCGATCTGTTGGAGGGTGGCGTTGATGTCGGCGGTGACCGTCGTCGTCATCGATTGCACCGAGACCGGGGCTTGCCCGCCGACATCGACCGACCCGACCCGGATCCGGCGGCTCGGGCGCCGTGGGGCGACGACTGCGGCAGGCTGCGGGATCGACGGCATACCGAGCGAGACGGACATAGCGCCATTGTCCCCCAGCTTCGGGCTCGACGCGTTCACGACCGGCTCAGCACCGCCACGAGGAAGTCGGACTGCTCGTCGTAGGGCCGCAGATCCCACGTGGCCAGCAGCAGATCCTCGTGGAAACCGACGGCCGCTGCATCCGCGCGGAACTCGGCGACCGGATAGCCCCGCTCGGCGCCGAAACCAACGACGGCGCGCCCGGCGGGAGCCAGGTGCCGGCGGAGCCGGTCGAGCACGTCACGGCGGGTCGAGGGAGCCACGAAGGTCATCACATTGCCGGCGGCGACGATGCCGTCGAACGGCTCCGGTATGCCGCGGGCGGGCAGATCGAGTGTCGCGAGGTCGTCGACGAGCCAGGTCGGCCCGGGGTGGTCGCGGGCGGCAGCGGCGATCAGGACCGGGTCGATATCGACGCCGACGACGGTGTGCCCGACCGCGTGCAGATGGGCACCGACCCGGCCCGGGCCGCAGCCGGCGTCGAGCACCCGGGAGCCGCGGTCGAGCATCGCGTCGAGGGTGCGGGCCTCACCGACGAGGTCGACCCCTTCAGCAGCCAGTCGCCGGAATCGCTCGATGTAGCGCATCGAGTGGGTCGGGTCCTCGGCAGTCAGCCGCTGCCAGATCGACGGCTCGTGGCTCACCGGACTTCGATCCCTTCGGTGCGCATAGCATCCTTGACTTGGCCGACGGTGAGCTCACCGAAATGGAAGACACTGGCGGCCAGCACTGCGTCGGCGCCGGCGTGCACGGCCGGTGCGAAATGGTCGAGGTGGCCGGCTCCCCCGCTGGCGACGATCGGAATGCCGACCGCTGCCCGGACGGCTCGGATGAGCGCGAGGTCGAAACCGTCCTTGGTGCCGTCGGCGTCCATCGAATTGAGCAGGATCTCGCCGGCACCAAGCTGCTCCGCCCGAGCGCACCATTCGACGGCATCGAGGCCGACCGGGGTGCGTCCCCCGTGCGTGGTCATGACGAAACCACCGGCCAGGGACCCGTCGTTGGTGCGGCGGCGGCGCACGTCCGCGGACAGGACGAGCACCTGGGCCCCGAAGCGCTCGGCGATCTCGGTGATCAGTTCGGGCCGGGCGATCGCAGCGGTGTTGACGCCGACCTTGTCGGCGCCGGCCCGCAACAACCGGTCGACGTCGTCGACTGTGCGCACGCCCCCGCCCACGGTCAGTGGGATGAAGACCTGTTCGGCGGTTCGCCGGACGATGTCGTAGGTCGTCTCCCGGTTGCCCGAGCTGGCTGTGACGTCGAGGAAGGTCAACTCGTCGACGCCTTGAGCGTCGTAGAGCTCGGCCAACTCGACCGGGTCTCCGGCGTCCCGCAGATTCTCGAAGTTGACGCCTTTGACGACTCGTCCGGCGTCGACATCCAGGCACGCGATGACCCGTGTTGCCACACCCATGCGGCTCAATGTAACCAGTCGCCCCGGCCCCTCCCAACCGGTCCGTCAGCTGGGGCGGCATCCGGACTGACGGCATAACGAACTCACGGCACACAGATGCACGCACACGGATGCACGCACGCGGATGCACGGCACACGGATTGCTGCCCACCGCGACGATTCACCCGCCGCCATTGATTCCGCCGGTGGTCCGATATGCCGGTCGATGCCGGCGACAGGCAACGGCGCCCGGGCTAGCCTGACGCAATGACTGGTGCACGAGGCTGCCCGACGGCTGCGATGCCGGTCGAGTCCGGCTCGCTCGACACGATTGCCGGCCTGCCGGTGCACCCCTTGGTCGTCCACGCAGCGCTCGTGCTGCTGCCGGCCGGAGCCATTGCCCTACTCGTGCTGCTCGTCGTGCCACGGTGGCGAGAACGCTACGGGTCGTTGACCCTGCTCGTCCTGGCTGCCGGTGCCGGTGCGTCCCTGGCCGCCAGGTGGTCCGGGGAGGCGTTGACCGAGGCTGTCGGCCTGCCTCAGGACCACGCGCGTTGGGGCACCATGGTGCCGGTCGTTGCGGTCGCGTTGCTCCTGGTCGCCCTCGCCTGGTGGGTCGTCTCACGCAACACCGATCGCTCAGCACGATCCGAGCGATCCAAGCTGTCGGAGCGATCCGAGCGGTCCGAGCTATCCGAACGGCCAACAGGGTCTCGTCGCTTGCCTGCTGCCGTGCTCGGGGCCCTCACCGCGGTGCTCGCAGTCGGGGCGACCGGACTGACCGTGCTCGCCGGCCACAGCGGTGCCGAGGCCGTCTGGGCCCACCGGACCAGGGGCGCAGCGCCACCGCCGGTGACTCCACCGCCCACGGCACCGCCGCCGACCCCGACTGAGCCGACCACTTCGACAGTGCCGACCATCTCGGCCACCCCGACTGGCTAGGGTCAGCAAAGGTAGACGAACCCAGGCCCCTCGTCGCGATATGGGACACCCAGCGCGTCGAGGGCCGGGCGCCAGCTGCCGGTGCAGGCCGGGTCAGTGCTTTCGAAACCGTGGTCGGCGGTGAGCACGATGGCAACCTCGTCGAGCTCGCCCCGCTCAGCCAGCCGGTCGAGGAACACCCCGAGCCGGGCGTCCGACTCACGCAGCGCGGCACGAGCAGGCTCCGAGCGTGGCCCGCCGGCGTGATGCCCGGCATCGGTGACGACGTTGGCCCACCACGTGAACCGGGGTGCGGCAGCCAGCCCCCCGGCATACAACTGATGCATCTGCTCCAGTCCGGCGTCGTCGACCCGCACCCCCCATCGGTAGTAGTCGTCGTCCAGCAACCCCGCATCCGACACGAAAGACGAGGCCGCCGGGTCGGGCAACCGATCATCGAGCACCCCCGCCCCGGCCGTGGAGCCGCTCTCGCGGATCAACCGCATCGTCGAATACACCGAGCCCCGGTCGATCGCCTCGTCGATGCTGGCCGTGTATCCGCCGATCATCTCGAAGACCGTGCGGACGGCCGGGCGCAACCACTCGGCTGAGCGGTGCCAGGTGGTCTCGTCGTTGGGCACCACCCGTTCGCCGAGGGCGCGATCGAAGAAGACGTTGCCCAGCACCCCGTGCCGACCCGGCCCCAGACCGGTGAGGATCGTCGTGTGATTGGTCAGGGTGATGCTGGGGAACTCCGACACCGCTCCCCCACGCAACGCCAAGCCGCGCTCCAGCAGCCGGGCCACCGACGGCAGCTCGCCCCGCTCGGCCAGGTGCAGCAGGTCAGAGCAATGCGCCCCGTCCCAGAGGATTCCCACGACCGCCCGTGGCAGGTCGCCATCGAGGTATGCCGTGAGCGGGCGTCCGTCGAGAGGTGCGCCGTCAGCGTCGCACAGCTCGGTCTCGGCTGCCCCGGCCAAGGTCGCCATCGTCGGGCCGACATCGACCAGCCTGGCGTGCTCGTCGAGCAGGCCGAGCTGATGCACACCCGCTCCGGAGAGGATCAGCGGCGCCCGCGACTGGATAACGTCGAGCGACCCGTGTTCGCCGACGTGCCCGCCCTCGTCAGGGAAGTAGTGCCGGGGCGTGTGCACGATCGCCAAGTCGGGGCTTCGGTCGGGATCGGCGAAGAACGACAGCAGTCGTTCGGCCGCCCACGGGTAGGTGTTGTCGACGGACCGGGCCGGCGAGGGACAGGCCAGCTCACCGTCCGCAGCGGCATACGGCAAGAAGGCCATCGGGTCCTCGGACCGGATCGGGTCGATGCCGCCCAGCAGCTCGTGTCGGCCACCGGGACGAAGCCGCACCCGGCCGAGGTGATTGGCGGCGTGGGCCACCCGGTCACCGTCCACCTGCTCGACCCACACGATCAGATCCACGATCTCGGCGAGCTCGGGTGCGCACAACGCGGCGACAACCCGGTCCCTCACCTCGGCCGGTGGACTCGTCACGATCCCCATCGCACCCTCCTTGTGCTCGTCCGCCCCCCTTATACTTGCCTGAGGCTGCGTCAGCAGTATCACCACACGGAATGCCGGAGGGCTAACTGCCACAGAACGGGCGCGAACCCATATCATCTTTTTCTTCGACCGGTTGCCGGTCGACTCGCAGATCGACGTCCCAGACACTGATCTGTCCGGAGCAGTGGATTCGTCCATGGCACCACCCGCACGCCCAGATGGGGCCACCGGGCGCACTGGTTTGCCTACCCGCAGGTAGGGGGACCTACGGCCCGGTTGCCACGATCTGTAAACCTGACAGGCTCATGTCTGTACGTCCCTTAATACTGCGAAGGCAGGTCATCACGCATGAAAATCGTCGTCCTGGTCAAGTACGTGCCGGAACCAACGGCCACATGGAAGTTTGCCTCAGACCTCACCATCGACCGGGGTGCTGTGGAGGGCCGCCTCTCCGAGCTCGACGAGTATGCCGTCGAACAGGCCGCGCAGCTGAAGGAGAGCGGCACTGCCGACGAGGTCGTCTTCCTCACCATGGGCCCGGCCAAAGCGACCGAAGGGCTGCGTAAGGCGCTGGCGATCGGTGGCGACAAGGCCGTGCACGTGCTCGATGACGCGATCCACGGCTCGTGCGCCCAGTCGACGTCCCTCGTGCTCGCCAAGGCCCTCGAGAAGGAAGGCTTCGACCTCGTGCTGGCCGGCATGGCCTCGACCGACGCCGAGCTGTCGGTCGTGCCGTCGATGGTCGCCCACCGTCTCGGCACCAACCAGGGCACGTTCGCTGGTGAGATCTCGGTCGACGGCGGTGCGGTGAGCATTCGCCGTGACACCGACGCCGCAAGCGAGCGGGTTTCCGTCCAACTGCCGGCCGTCGTGTCGGTCACCGACCAGAACACCGAGGCCCGCTACCCCGCCTTCAAGGCGATCATGGGCGCTAAGAAGAAGCCGATCGAAACCTGGTCGCTGGCCGACCTGGGCGTCGACGCCGGTGACGTCGGGCTCGGTGCCGCGAGCGTCAAGACCGTCGACGTCTCCCCCACTCCAGCCCGTGAGGCCGGCACGATCGTCAACGACGACGGCACCGGCGCTGCGCAGTTGTCAGAGTTCCTCGCGACCAAGGGCTTCATCTGACCCGACACCGAACGGTCGGCCCAGCCACGTTCTGACCAGGACGTCGGACAACCGGTCGGCCACCCCACCCGCCGCACCTGCGGCATACCCCCAAACCTCAATTCATCTATTTGCACAGGGAGAAGATCGTGTCGGAAGTCCTCGTCGTCGCAGAGCTGACCGCCGCTGGCGCCGTTCGCAAGCCCACCCTCGAATTGCTCACCGCCGCCCGCGGCCTCGGTGAGCCAGCCGCCGTCGTCTTCGGAGCACCCGGAGACGACGCCGTCGCCCAGCTCGGCGAATTCGGTGCCACCAAGGTGTATGCCGTGCAGGCACCCGAGCTCAGCGACTACCTGTCACTGCCCAAGGCCGAAGCGGTCGTCCAGATCGCCAAGGAGGCCAACCCTGCGGCAGTGCTACTCACCAGCGGCCCGGAAGGCAAAGACATCGCCGCCCGGGTGGCCGTGAACCTCAATTCGGGCATCGTCCCCGACGCGACGAGCGTCGCACTCGAGGGTGACAAGGTCGTCGCGAACCAGAGCGTTTTCGCCGGTCGTTGGCAGGCCCGTAGCGAAGTTGTTCGCGGCCCGGCCGTCATCACGATGCGCCCGAACGCCACGGACGCCGAGGCTGCCCCGGCCACCGCCGGAGTCCAGCAGGTCACCCCGACCGTGAGTGACGCTGCCAAGGGTGCGTCGATCACTACGCGTGACCCGAAGGTCTCCTCCGGTCGTCCCGAGCTCACCGATGCGGAGAAGGTCGTTTCCGGTGGTCGTGGTGTCGGCTCCCAGGAGGGTTTCGCCGTCATCGAGCAGACCGCCGACGCGCTCGGTGCCGCGGTGGGTGCCTCGCGCACCGTCACCGACCAGCACTGGGCACCGCACGAGCTGCAGGTGGGCCAGACCGGCAAGACCGTGGCCCCGGCGCTCTACCTCGCGGCCGGCATTTCCGGAGCGATCCAGCACCGAGCCGGCATGCAGTCGAGCAAGACGATCGTCGTGGTGAACAAGGACCCGAAGGCACCGCTCTTCCAGCTCGCGGACTTCGGGGTCGTGGGTGACCTGCACAAGGTCCTGCCGGGCCTGGTCGACGAGATCGGCAAACGCTGAGCCACCGACGACACCTGAACAACACCAGAGAGCGTGGTGCCGTGGCGGGACCGCCGGCACGGCACCACCGGTTCTGTTGCTAGACCCACCCTCCCGACGAAGGAGCCTGCTCGATGCGCCTGATCCTGGGCTTGCTACTGTCCGTCGTCTGCCTCGGGATCGCCGGGCGACGGCTGTTCGTGCTTTTCCGGTTGGGCCAGCAGGGCCAGCCGTTGCAGGCCGAGCGTCGCGTCGATCGTGGCACCGTCGTCAAAGCTGAGGTCACCGAGGTCGCCGGGCAACGCAAGCTGTTGCGTTGGACCGTGCCCGGGGTAGCGCACTTCATGGTCTTCTGGGGCTTCATGGTGCTGCTGTTCACCGTGATCGAAGCCTTCTTCGGGTTGGTCAAGCCTGACTTCCAGATCCCGGTCGTCGGGAACTTCCCGGTCTTCGGCTTCATCGAAGACCTCTTCGCGCTCATCTGTGTGGCGGCGTTGGGCGTTTTCGTGGTCCTGCGCATCCAGCAGGCACCGTCCTCCCTGGGACGGCGCAGCCGCTTCTTCGGTTCGCACATCGGCCCGGCCTGGTTCACGTTGGTGATGATCTTCAACGTCGTGTGGACCCTGTTGATCTACCGCGGCTCCTCGATCAATGCGCAACGGATCAACGAGCTCGCCGGCACCGACAACGCACCGTTGCAGTTCCTCCAAGGCGCGTTCGCCTCGCAGTTGTTCGCCAAGATCCTGCCCACCGGCGATGAGCACATGATGCACAACCTGGAGACCTTCTTCCTGCTGCTCTCGCTCGCCGTGCTGCTTGGTTTCACGATCTTCGTCACCTACAGCAAGCACCTGCACATCTTCCTGTCCATCCCCAACGTCGCGTTCGCTCGACGGCCGCGGGCGTTGGGCACTTTGCTGCCGGTCTACTCCGGCGGCAAGAAGGTCGACTTCGAGGACCCGGGCGACGACGACATCATGGGGATCGGCAAGGTCGAGGACTTCACCTGGAAGGGCCTGCTCGATTTCGGTACCTGCACCGAGTGCGGTCGTTGCCAGAGCCAGTGCCCGGCGTGGAACACCGACAAGCCGCTGTCCCCCAAGGTGCTCATCATGGGGTTACGTGACCACGCCCTAGCCAAGGCCCCCTATCTGCTCGCGGCCAAGGACGACGACGGCGAGCGGTCCACCGAAGGCCTGTCCGAGGCAGTGCTCAAGGAGGTCGAACGGCCACTCGTCGGCCCGGAGGGCGACGAGACGGCCAAGGTCGGCATGCACGGCATCGAAGGCGAAGGAGCCATCCCCTTCGACATGTTGTGGTCGTGCACGACGTGTGGTGCCTGCGTCGAGCAGTGCCCGGTCGATATCGAACACATCGACCACATCGTCGACATGCGTCGTTACCAGGTGCTCATGGAGTCGGCTTTCCCCGAGGAGGCCGGCATCATGCTGCGTAACCTCGAGCACGCCGGTGACCCGTGGGGCCTGGGTGGCTCGGCGCGGCTCGAATGGGCCGAAGAACTCGACTTCGAGATCCGTGTCTACGACGGCGACCCGATCCCCGACGATGTCGAGTACCTCTACTGGGTCGGTTGCGCAGGCGCCCTCGACGAAGGCGCCAAGAAGACCTCACGCGCAGTGGCGACCTTGTTGCACGAGGCCGGCGTCGAATTCATGATTCTCGGTGAGGCCGAGGCGTGCACGGGTGACCCGGCCCGACGGATAGGACATGAGTTCCTGTTCCAGATGCTGGCCATGCAGAACGTCGAGACCCTGAATGAGGCCGGCGCGAAGCGCATCGTCGTCACCTGTGCCCACTGCTACAACGCTCTCGCCAACGAGTATCCCCAGGTCGGTGGCACATGGGAGGTCGTGCACCACACCACTCTGCTCGCTCGCCTGGTCGCCGACCGAAAGCTCACCCCGGTGCAGCGGGTCGATGCTGCGGTCACCTACCACGATCCGTGCTACCTGGGTCGGCACAACCGGATCTTCGCTGCCCCCCGGGAGGTCCTCGGTGCGGTGCCGGGGACGACCGTCCAGGAGATGCCGCGAAACCACGAGCGTTCGTTCTGCTGTGGTGCCGGTGGGGCTCGGATGTGGATGGACGAGAATCTCGGCACCCGGATCAACCAGAACCGGGCCGACGAAGCCATCGCCACCCGGCCGGATCTGATCACTGCGGCCTGCCCGTTCTGCATCACGATGCTCACCGACGGTGTCGCCCAACGTCAGCAGGAAGGCACCGTCGGCGAGGACCTGCAGGTCACCGACGTGGCCGAGGTGCTGCTGCGATCAATCCGCCCCGATCTTGCGACAGCCGCCGCCGATGGTGGCTCCAACCCCGAATGACCGACAAGATCCACGTGACCGACAGGGTCCATGTGACCAACCAAACATGACCGGCTACAACTGAACAGTCCTGTAGTTCGTCCACGCGCGTCCATGACACGCCCGAATACGCCAGCAGTCCGTCAGCCGTCTGTCAGCAGTCCATCAGCAATTCATCAGCACAGACACCACGCTCTCACAGGGTAAGGACACACTCCACATGACCGACACCGCTTCCTCCGGACACGCTCTCGGCGCCGGCCTAGACCTGGAGAGCCTCAACCTCATGCTCGAGGCGCTCGCCGACTTCGTCGACTCCGAACTCACCCCCGAACGACAACTCGACCTCGACCACGAGGACCTCTGCCCTGAGGACCTCGTCCGGCTGATGTCCGACTCCGAACAGCTCGGCGTGACCGCCGCGTTCATCCCCGAGGCCTACGACGGAATGGACGGCGGCGCATTCGACTCCTACCGGATCTGCGAGCTGATGGCCCGCAAGGACCTCGGGCTCGGCACCGCGGTCTTCGCGACCTTCCTCGGCTCCGACCCGATCGTCGTCGGAGCGACCGAGGAACAAAAGCAGAAGTGGCTCGGCGAGATCGCCCGCAAGGGCGTCGTCTTCGCCTACGGCGCGACCGAACCGGAGGCCGGCTCCGACCTGGGCGCCCTGGAGACAGTCGCCGTACCAGTGCGTAACGACGACGGAGAGATCGTCGAATACGTCATCAACGGAAAGAAACAGTGGATCTCCAACGGTTCGATCGCCGACTACACGACGATCCTGGCCAAGACCGATGCCGGGCCCACCTGGTTCGTCGTCGACAAAGGCACCGAGGGCTTCACCTCGGCTCCGCCGGAGGACAAGCACGGCATTCGCTTGTCCAACACTGCGGCTCTGTTCCTCGATGACGTGCGGGTCCCTGCCTGGAACCTCATCGGTGGGGTCGAGGGCAAGGGCCTGGTCCAAGCCCAGCAGGTTTTCGGCTACACCCGTCTCATGGTGGCTGCCTTCGGTCTGGGCGCCGGATGGGAGGCTCTCGACCGGGCGATCGACTACTCGACCCAACGGGTGCAGGGTGGCGGCCTGCTCATGGACAAGCAGGGCTACACCCACAAGTTGCTCGTGCCCAACGCGGTGCGTCTGGAGGCGGCTCGTTCCTTCATCGAGGACACCGCTGACAAGATCGACCGGGGCCTCGGTGCCGACGGTGCGATGAACACCGAAGGAGCCATCGCCAAGTACCTCGCGACGGTGGCCGGCAACCAGGCCGCGGACGACGCGATCCAGGCGCACGGTGGCTACGGCTTCACCCGCCCCTACGTCGTCGAGAAGATCAAGCGTGACGTGCGGATCACGACGATCTACGAGGGCACCTCGGAGATCATGGAGATGACCATCTCCCGAGACCGTTGGCAGCAGCACCTGAAGACCAAGGGTGGCTACTACCGGTCCAAGGCGGCCGAGCTGACCGCCCTGCACGCCAAGCACCCAAGCGTCGGCGCCGACATCGCCGCCCTGGCCTGCGAAGGACTGGCCATCGTGCTCGAGGCATGCCGCACCGGCCGCCTGACCCGCAACCAGCACCTCTTGTTCCGCCTCGGTGAGCTGATCGCGCACTGCGAGGGGGCCGAGCTGTTCTGCAAGCGGGCTGCCATGGCCGCTGCGGACACCTCGTTCGAGAAGACGATGAAGCGTTTCGACGCGGCGACGCTGGCAACGATGTCCCGGGTCTACGCCCGCGAGGCTGCGGCCCGAGTGGCCTTCGACGGTTCCCGCTGGGTTGCCGGCGCGGCCGACCCGGGAAGCCCCGCGGTCGCAGCTGTCAACGCCATCCCGACCGCAGCCATCCAGGCCGCACAGGCCGGGCTGGTCAACGACATGGACACCGTCGCCGACGCACTCTACGAGCGCACCGGCTGAGCCGTAAGACTTCACAGCACCACCGAGACACACCAGACAAACGTGGGCCGTCGGCCCGCCTGATCGCACCAGGGCCGGCGGCATACCGCCTTCTTGGTCACCCGGCATACCCATCAGCGCGCACAACGCATTCGAGCAGCAGTATTGGAAGGACAGCGCACCATGACCGACGTCCACCCCATCGCCATCGTCGGCCTTTCGGCGATCATGCCCCAGGCCACCGATGGTGACGCCTTCTGGGCCAACATCACCGGCGGCCGCTATTCGATCACTGACGTGCCACCGGAGCGCTGGAACCCCGCCTTCTACTACGACCCCGACCACAGCGCCCGGGACAAGACCTACTCGAAGATCGGCGGGTGGGTCCGCGAGTTCGAGTGGGACCCGATCCGTTGGAAGATCCCGATTCCGCCAACCGTGGCCAACCAGATGGATCAGGGCCAGCGCTGGGCCCTGTCCGCAGCCCGCCGCGCGCTGCTCGACGCCGGCTGGCCGAACTGGAAGGTCGACTCCGACAACGTCGCCGTGATCCTCGGCAACGCCATCGGTGGTGAGAAGCACTACTGGTCGTCGATGCGGATCCAGCTGCCCGAGATCCTCCAGCGCCTGAAGGAGTCGCCGACCCTGTTGGGGCTGCCCCCGGAGCAGCAGCAACGGATCGTCGAGGAGACCACCGCCGGGTTCCGCGACAACATGTTTGAGATCACCGAGGACACCATGCCCGGTGAGCTGGCCAACGTGTATGCCGGCCGGATCGCGAACGCGCTCAACCTGCGTGGCCCGAACTTCACCACCGACGCGGCGTGTGCGTCCGCGCTGGCCGCGATCAACGCAGCGGTGCTCGGTCTGATCGACCACCAGTTCGACGCAGCGGTCACCGGAGGTGTCGACCGCAACATGGGTGTCGACGGCTTCGTGAAGTTCTGCAAGATCGGCGCCTTGTCGGCCAGTGGTTCACGACCGTTCGACAAGGACGCCGACGGCTTCGTCATGGGCGAGGGCGCGGCGATCTTCGTGCTCAAGCGTCTCGAGGACGCCGAGCGTGACGGTGACCGGATCTACTCCGTGATCCTCGGAATCGGTGGCTCGTCCGACGGCAAGGGCAAGGGCATCACCGCCCCCAACCCAGTCGGTCAGCAGCTGGCGGTGCGCCGGGCGTGGGAGCGCGCCGGTGCCGACCCGGCCACGGTGACCAGCATCGAGGCGCACGGCACCTCGACGCGAGTGGGCGACGCCGCCGAGCTGGAGAGCATCGACTCGGTCTTCGGCGCCGCTGGTGCGAAACCGGGCCAGATTGCCCTCGGCTCGGTGAAGTCCAACATCGGCCACCTCAAGTCGGCCGCCGGTGCGGCCGGCCTGTTCAAGATGGCCCGCTCGTTGCACGAAAGAGTGCTGACCCCCTCGTTGAACTTCGTCAACCCCAACGACATCATCGACTGGTCCAAGACCGCCTGCCGGGTCAACACCGAGCTGGGCCCGTGGGAGGACACCGGCCCGGCCGGTATCCGTCGTGGTGCGGTATCGGCGTTCGGTTTCGGTGGCACAAACTTCCACGTCGTGCTCGAGGAACACCAGCCGGGCCGCCACAAGCCACAGCCCAAGGTGTTCGCTTCCGCCGAGGTGCCCACCACTCAAGCCAGCGCCCCGGTCGCCGGCGGCGGTGGGACGACCGCGCCTGTCGCACCATTGGCCACTCCGATGCGCGGTGCCCTGGTGCTCGGCGGCCGGGACGAGGCCGACCTGCTCACCCAGGTGCAAACCCACCTGGCCAACGCCAAGGCCGGTCAAGCTCCCGCTCCGGCCAGCCCCGACCCGGCCTTGGCCAATGCTGCGGTGCGAGTGGCCGTCGACTACGGCACTGCCGACGAGCTGGCCGGCAAGCTCGACAAGCTCGCGAAGGGCTTGGCTTCGGGCAATCCGGCCATCTTCAAGATGCTGCGGCAGCAGGGCGTCTTCCTAGGCCGTGGCCCGGCGCCCAAGATCGCTTTCCTCTACACCGGCCAGGGCTCGCAGTACGTCAACATGCTGCGCTCGCTCTACGAGAGCCAGGAAATCGTCAAGAACACGTTCAACCAGGCCGACGAGGTGATGACCCCGCTGCTGGGCCGTCCACTCACGAGCTTCATCTACGTCGACGGTCAGGACGAGGCTGCGGTCAAGACCGCCACCAAACAGCTCATGCAGACCGAGATCACTCAGCCGGCGGTGCTGGCCACCGACCTGTCGCTGACCCGACTGCTGCGCTCCTATGGTGTCAAGCCCGACATGGTCATGGGCCACAGCCTCGGTGAGTACGGCGCCCTCGTGGCAGCCGGCTCGCTCACGCTCGCGTCCGCGATGGAAGCCGTCTCGGCGCGTGGCCGCGAGATGGCGAAGGTGTCGGTCGAGGACAACGGCGCCATGGCTGCGGTCTTCGGTCCGCTGGAGGAGATCCAGAAGACCGTCGACGAGGCCGAAGGGTATGCCGTCGTCGCCAACATCAACTCCTACAACCAGGCCGTCGTCGGTGGTGCCACCGTGGCGGTGCACAAGATCGTCGACACCTTCAAGGCCAAGGGGATGAACGCCATCCCGATCCCGGTGAGCCACGCCTTCCACACCCAGATCGTGGCTCCCGCGTCGGCACCGTTCGTCAACGCGCTGCGTCGGCTCAATCTCGTGCCGCCGAAGCTGCCGATCGTCGCCAATGTGACCGGCGAGTTCTACCCGGCCGACGCGACCACCGACACGATGCTCGACTACACCGGCCGCCAGATCGCCTCGCCGGTGCAGTTCGTCAAAGGCCTGCAGACGCTCTACAACGCCGGAGCGCGGGTGTTCGTCGAGGTCGGTCCGAAGAAGGCCCTGCACGGCTTCGTCGAGGACGTCCTCGGCTCACACCATGACGACGTGACGGCACTGTTCACCAACCACCCGAAGGTCGCCGACGAGGTCGCCTTCAACCAGGCGCTCTGTGGCATGTATGCCGCCGGGCTCGGCTTCACGCCGCTCGCTCCCGAGACCGCTGCGGCTCCGGCCGCTCCGGTAGCTGCGCCGGCTGCTCCGGCCGAGCCGGTAGCGGCACCGTCAGCCGCACCCACGTCAGCGGCGGCACCGGCACTGCCGGCAGTGCCAGCTGCCTCGGCAGGCGGCCCCTCGGATGCGGTGATCACCGAGCTGGGCAAGCTGTTCGCCGGCGTGCTCGAGCAGGGGATGCGGCTCTACGGTGTCCCCGCAGCCGTCCCGGCACCCGCGGCCGGAGCCCCCGAGCCGCACCGTCCCGGTGCCGAACCGGTGGTCATCACCGGTGCCGGGCTCGGATTGCCCAAGGTCGACCCGATGTTCGACGACGCCAACATCGGCCGGATCCTGTCCGGTGAGCTGTTCATCTCGAAACTGCCGCCGAGCGAGCGGACCAAGATGGCTCGGATGCGAGTCACCCGACTGGTCAAGGACGCGACCACCGGAGCCGGCAGCTGGCTGACCATCGACAACGAGGACCAGGTCATCAAACTGGCCGGCCTTCGTGCCCCCATCGACGTGGTCACCCAGTACGGCGTGGACCCACGCCGCGACGCCTCGCTGGACACGACGACCAGGATGGCCATCGCCGCCGGGCTGGACGCCATGCGTGACGCGGGTATCCCGCTGGTCATGCACTACAAGAAGACGACGATCGGATCACAGCTGCCCGACAAGTGGGGTGTGCCGGTCGATATGCGTGACGACACCGGCGTCATCTTCGCCAGCGCGATGCCCGGTCTGCATAACTTCGCCGAGATGGTCACGGCATACATGGAGGACAAGGCCCGCCGTGAACACCTGCTCGCATTGGAGGGGGTGCGCACCCAGCTGACCGGCAGCGAGCCGGTCGCCGGGCAGATCGACGCGATGATCGCCGAGATCAAAGCCGAGCTGGAGGCCAATCCCTTCGGTTTCGACAGGCACTTCCTCTTCCGCATCCTCTCGATGGGTCACTCGCAGTTCGCCGAGCTGATCTGGGCGCGCGGTCCGAACACCCAGGTGAACGCTGCCTGCGCGAGCACCACGCAGGCAGTCGGAGTCGCCGAGGACTGGATCCGGTCCGGGCGGTGCCGCCGGGTGATCATCGTTTCCGCTGACGATCTGGCCAGTAACCAACTGATGCGCTGGACCGGCACCGGCTTCCTCGTGACCGGCGCAGCCGCCACCGACGAAGAGGTCGAGGACGCGGCTCTGCCGTTCGACCGGCGTCGGCACGGAATGATCGTCGGCACCGGCGGCGCTGCCCTGGTCATCGAGTCGGCTGAATCGGCTCGCGAGCGCGGCATCCGCCCGATCGCGCAGATCCTCGGCACGGTCATCGCGAACTCGGCCTTCCACGCGACCCGGCTCGATGTCGAGCACATCGCCGGCGTGGCCAAGACCCTCATCGACGAGGTCGAGAGGTGGGGTCTGGACCGTCGGCAGATCGCCCCTGAGATGATGTTCATGTCGCACGAGACCTACACCCCAGCCCGGGGTGGCAGCGCCGCCGCGGAGATCAACGCCCTGCGGGAGGTCTTCGGCCCGGACACCGAGAAGGTCGTCGTCACGAACACGAAGGGCTTCACCGGGCACGCGATGGGCGCCGGGATCGAGGACGTCGTCGCGGTCAAGGCCCTGGAGACCGGCATCGTCCCGCCGGTGCCCAACCTCAAGGAGATCGACCCCGACCTCGGTGTGCTCAATCTGTCCAAGGGCGGTGCACACCCGAACGTCCGGTATGCCTGGCGCTTGGCGGCCGGTTTCGGTTCGCAAGTCGCCATGGCGTTCCTGCGCTATGTGCCGATGCCCGACGGAGTCCGCCGCGCGCCCGGGCAACTGGGTTACAGCTACCGGGTCGTCGACCAGCAGGCCTGGCAGCGTTGGCTCGATAAGGCCGCCGGACGTTCGAACGCCCAACTCGAGGTCGACCACCGGCGCTTGCGGATCGTCGACGCCGGGCCGCCGACCGAGCAGCCCGACTACACAACCAAGTTGCCAGTGCCCTACCCGGATCTCAACCGCACCGACGGCGGGGCTGCGCCAGTGGCTCACGCCACCCCGGCAGCTGCGCCGGCACCGGCTCCGGCTCCGACAGCGCCCACCCCGGCGGCTCCGGCTCCGGCGGCGCCCGCCCCGGCACCGGTCACTGCGCCCGCTCCGGCTGCTGCACCGGCCCCAGCGCCGGCGGCTTCCGCCCCGGCGCCTGCTGAGCCGGCCGCACCAGTAGCCGCTGCTGACCCGGTATTGGACAAGGTGACCGAGATCGTCGCCGAGCTGACCGGCTACCCGTCGGATCTGCTCGACCCCGATCTCGACCTCGAAGCCGACCTCGGCGTCGACACCGTCAAACAAGCCGAAGTCTTCGCCGCCGTCCGCGAGCACTACCAGGTCGAACGCGACGACACCCTC
>PDWI01000239.1_pt1 | contig 84445 bp, 93 predicted proteins | sample 1430891 | NCBI WGS metagenome assembly PDWI01 (sample SAMN01162508, study PRJNA174530) | Oral metagenome, whole genome shotgun sequencing project. | biome: Marine environment; feature: Marine mammal; material: Swab sample of the gingival sulcus; isolation source: swab sample of gingival sulcus... | reverse complement strand
CTGTTACCTAGCTAGGTAACAGCAGCCGTTCAATGCAAGCAGGCTTTGCTTTGAGCTGATAGCATAGGTGCTGGAACACTTATGCTATCGCTGTTTTTAATTAATCGTTAAATTCTTTAATTATACCTCCACTAAACATATATGGATCTATATCATTCATACATCCTATTTCCACATCATCAGTGATTCCATTTTTAACATTATTAACAGTTAATTGTTCAAGAATCCATTTTTGTGAATCTATTAATCCTGTAGGGATATTATGAATAATGATTTCTTTAGGAAATCCTATTGGCTGTTTACCATTAGTAAGAGTTATATTACTTATATGGCTCACAATTGTTACAATGGTATTTTTATTGAAACAATCCACTGTATAACCACTTACACTATGACAACAAACCATAGCTCCCGTATCACTATCTTCAATAGCTTTTTCAATATAATATGTCATAATGACTCCTTCTGTTTATTTAAGTTAAATTGCTTGTATTGTTATTCCTTTACTTCCAGAAATCATAGTAGAGGTTATAACTCTATTTTCCTGTATGTTTTTTCCATAATTCATCCAGCCATAATCTGTTAAATCATTATCTCCTGCTGATTGTCTTTTAGGTACTGTAACTTGTTTTTTAAGTAAAATAGAAAATATAATTCCTGCATTTTTCTTTAATAAGAAATAAGCATTACGATTAGATACAACAATATTATTAATTTTATTTTTATCATTTCTATTAAAAAGAATAGAAGTAAATCCTCTTATTTCAAAATTATCAATTTCAAAACCTGCTTGATCAACATTAGAAACACTTATCATTCTATCAACTTTTGAACTTTTAACTGAAACTTTAGCCCTGTATTCAAAATAGTAGAAATTATTTCTACCCAAAAGACCTTCATCACTATATTTCATAATCTTTCTTGTTGGTTTGTAATTATTACAGTTAATGACCTCCATAACGGAAGGACCTGCTAATTCTGTAACCTCAAATTTACCAGATATTTTACCAGTTACACCCTCAAGCCTTGTTCCACGAATGACACCACCACTAATTGTAGATCCTGAAATAGTATTACCAGTTATTCTCCCTCCTTTAATATTTGGAGCTGTTATAGTTTGATTAGCACTAATATGTTTTCCTTGAATAGTCCCATCAGCTATCAAATCACCATTAATAGCAACTTTTCCTTTAACTACTGAAAGCATAGGCTTAACATTGCCATCTTGAGCATTAGCAACTACACCAAACTTATCAGCCATCACAATAACACTGCTTTCTGCAGTTTGCTCATTTGCCATAGCACCAACGGCAATACCAGCAATTGCTTTTTTTCCTCCTGCTATAGCTTGGGTTTTGATGGTATGCAATGCTTGTGCTTTATCATTATTACTTACTAGCTCAACTTCAATAGAGTTTAATTTAACAACACCTGTCCCTTTATAGTTAGCAATAACAAGTGGTGATATTTCTCTTATATGTTCACAAAGCTTTTTATAATAAGTACCTTTATAATTATTTTCATTAATTTTAGAGCCTAAAATATAAACTTCTTTTTTATCAAAAGAAAAATTATCAATAGAAGAATAAGCATAAAATTGTACTGAGTGTTCATTTCTATGTCTTACAGAATGTTTACTACCATTAATATCATAGCCTTCACACCCTAAATAAAGACGACCATTAGCTCCTTGTTTTTCTAAAAAATAGGTTATTTTATAAATTGAAAAAGGCGTGACTGTAAATCTTTTTTTTGCAATAATCCATGCATCATCACTACCATTATTATTTCCAATAACAAGATTATTATTACTATCAAAACTTCTTTCTCCTTTACAATAATCATCATAATAGCTCCACTCTTGATTAAGTTTATTTGCATTTTTAAATAAAAAAGAACTACTACTTGCTTTTTCAACTTTTGCAGTTAATTCATTTAATTGTTTTGTTATTGAGTTGCTATTATTAACTACTGCTTTAGATAATGTTTTAATGCTAGATACCGTCATATCATCTTCAGCCCAAACTACAGAATAAATTAATCCTCCATCTGTTTTTTCAGGATTTTCTAATACAACAATATTTGGTTTATTTCTGTTAATATCTGAATCAACTTTAATTGAGTACCATTTATCTTCTTCATTTTTTCCCTTTAATCCAATGGATTTTTCAACACCATTTAACTTGATATGTAAACCACCTTCTACGTCTGTTGCTCTAAATTTAATATAGACAATATGTGCATTACTTGGTGGAAATTCACAACTTATGCTCTTTCCCCAAAATTGAATACCATTACTCCAGTCATATCGTTTTGGTTTAGTATTTATTTTGGCTGTTAAACTAGTCAGCTGACTTGCCATCGATTGCTGATTATTGGTAACTGTCTGTGAAAGCGTACTAATGCCTGCGGTGTTTTTTTCAACTTGGCTTACTAAATTTGCTCTTGCTTGAGCTTCTGCATTATCACCTTTAATGCGAGCTTGACGCTCAACTTCTAATCCTGCTACAAGATTATTATTAGTTGCTGTTAAGCGTGAAAGCTGTTGAGATTGATTATTAGCAACCTTTTCAACATTAGTAATTTTTACTCCTAGCTCTTTAGCTTTAACAAGTAGTTTTTCACTTTGCTTTTGCTCTTGAACTAATAATGCTTGTTGTCTTTGTGCTGTTTCAACAGCAAGTTTAGACGCAAAACTTTTGTTGGTTTTATCAAAAGCAACCTCAATATCATTTTGTAGGCTATCAATCAATGATTGCCCAAGCTCTGATTTGGTAATTTTGCCATTTAATGATTCAACAATAGCAGAAGTATCATCTGAACACTCTCCACTAATATAAGAAAATTCTCCATAGTTCCCTAAATTATCTTTAATACGTAACCAAAAATGATGCGTTTCACTTAACTTAATACCATTTTGCTCAAATGAATGTGTTGGAAGTGGTAAGGTTGCAACTAATTTTGCTTGTTTTTGATTGTTAGTTTTACTATGCCAAATTTCAACATTTGCTTTAGTCATAATAAGCGTTGGATTAGTCCAGTTAAGTTTAATAGCAAAAAGTTCAGGGCTGGCAATTAACCCTTGAATATCATAGTTAATATCCCACTCTTTTATTAAAGGCTCTGATAATAAACCATCAATACTTACCGCTTGAATAACAGAGCGATAATGACCATTGGGTAAATTATTAAAATCAACCTGTGGTGTTTGGTGTTTTTTCTCAATATAAAGTTTTTCATCACGGTATAACTTAATAAGGTAATCTTTAGCATCAATACCTTGCCAAGCAATGCTGATACCATCACTCTTATTAGTGACCACTGGGGCAAAAATATTAGTTTTATGTAAAGTATTTTGTTTCTCTCTTGCAAAAACCATACCTTTATCAACCGCTTGCTCTTTATGCGGATCGTGTGTTATTGCATTTACAGTATAAACACCATTATCTTCTTTAATCCCAACTACGCGAAATAAACGAGGTTTTATTTTATCTTTTGCAATAGCAAAAACTGATAAATTAAGATTTTCATCAAGATTAGTATCAAGAGTTAAAGTTTTTCCTTCAACCTTAGTAATGATTGCTCGATGCATTGAGTTATCAACCATATAATGAAAACTTGAACCAATGCAATCAATATCAAGCAAACTATCTATTTCAACGGTATTATTGATAACAGATACTATACGCCCATAAATTTTATCACCAGCATAATCACCATCAGCAATTTCTATAATATCCCAAGGTAGTAAACAAAGTCCTTGCATTCCTGTTTTAAAACTTACTGTTTGACGCTCACGAATAGAGGTTTCAATCATCCACTTTCCAGCACGAGCAGCTTGTCCACGAGATGTGCAACCAAAAGCTGTAAACTGTTTTACATTTAACCCATAGCGAGCAATAGCTTTATCATCTGCAATATACTCAGTAGTTGTTTTATAGCCATTGTCTTTATCTATATACTGTACGTGAGCTGCGGTATAAATAGTCTTTAACTCACTACTGGTATATTCAAAAAGCCCATCAACCACATTAGCATTAGTAAAAATAGCAATAGGATCTTTCTTGCTGTCAATAGCAAAGGTTAATTCAGTGCCATTCCAAATAGGAATACCACGAAAACAGCTACATAAATTATCAAGTAATTTTCTTGCCTCTATTTGGTCTTTTAAGTAAAGGTTACAAGTAAATCTTGGCTCTTTTCCACCAAAACCATCATCAACAATTTCATCACAATATTGAGCAATTTCATATAATGCCCACTTATCACAACTACTGCCTACTCGCTCACCTAAACCATAACGCTTATGAGTGACTACATCATATAAAATCCAAGCTGGGTTATCAGTCCAAGCATATTTAAAAGATCCGTCCCAAAAACCATCATACATTCGAGTTTTAGGATCGTAATTACTAGGAACTTGAACAACTTGCCAATCAGTGAGATAAGAGCGAGTTGGAATTTGCCCACCAAATTGTTGTGAATCAATAGCAAGACCTACCACAACGGTATCAGGATAAGTAAATTTGCTATCAGTATTTTCAACATATAAATTCCAAAAAGTATTATTTCTTATCTTTTCAGATGTGCTATCTGGTGTTGCACGAGAAACAGTAATATTAAAAGGAACAGGTGGTAGATCATCAATAAATAAATCTTGATTATAAGATGTTGTTGTTTTTCCATCAAAATGAACAGGGTATTGCTTATCACCAACTTGTACTATTAAATCAACTGTAGTTTCTAATCTATCGCCATCATCGGTAATTTCCATTAAAGAACTTACTGACAATACTAATCTAATACTATCTACTAATTCATCACTAATAGTTCGTGTAATAGGTTTATTATGCTTAACTTCAAGACCTACCGTTTTAACCTTTGATGTTTGCTCAAAACCTTTTAGTGGGCTTTGGTCGTGCTGTCCTGCAAGATATGAAACTTCAATCCCTCTAAAATTATAAGAATTATCTTTATTTTGAATAGGAGTACCATTAAGTAAAATATTTTGTAATGATACATCAGAGCCAATAGGACCTTCGCAAAGAATATCAACTACTTTTAATTTCTGTGCAGATTCTAAATTATCAGGAGCTTCGTAAGGAATTTTACTGCTACCGCCACCACTTAAATCCATAATATTTTCACCTATATACTATACTTTGTTTTTTTATTTTTTATCTACCGCTTTTACTGTTTTGGTGTTATAACTTTCAATAGACTGTGAAATAGTTTTAGAACCAATTGCTAAACGACCATAAGCCATAGGAATACAACTACCAAAACCATCTTGATTACTAATATTACTAAAAGCTGTTGATTTAGATGCTTCAACTTGTTTATTATCCATTTCAGGAGGTCTTGTAAGCATTTGAGTAATACCGCCAAGCATCATACCAACCCCACCTGCAATAAGAGATGGAGCAAAACTTGCACCAACCCCAGTTGCAAATAATGCAACACCAACAACGAGCATTATGCTTCCTAAAATCAACTGTCCAACACCTCTGCCACTTCCGTTTATTTCAGGAATAATTTCAACAATACTTTCACTATTTAATTGATGTTTAAACGATGTTTTAAGCTCTTTTAAATTGATGTTTTTATGGTTTATTTTTATATAATAAGCACCTTTTTGAATATGCTCACGCAATCCTTTAATTTGTATCATTAAACCTCGTAATGCTTCTGATGCAGTTTTAACCTGCATTTTAAACTCACTACCAAATTGAGTTAAATCACCATAAAATTTTATTGTTGCCATAAATCACCTGCTTTAAAATCATTTTCTATTGCTTTAAGCATTTGAGCTTTAAAAGTTGGAAATCTCCATACAGAATGAACCGCTTTAAACCAAATGCCACCAATGGTTTCAACTCGTGATAAATTATTGTAACGATGATGCAATACTTGATTATTACCTAAATATAAACTTGCGTGATTTGCATTAGCTCCAACAGAAGTAACTATCACATCACCAGGTAAGACAAACTTCAAACTATCATTTTGATTTGAAATTTGATTAAACCCCGCCTCTTTCATATAACGGATCAAAGCACCGCTTGCAATATCATCTTGCTCTCCTTTGCGAGGAAACTGGGTATCAAAGCAATTCATCAACATAAAAGCATCTTCAATAATAGAACAACAATCACTCTTGCCATACTCAAAATTACGCCCCTTTAAAAAAGGAGCAAAGCGGTATTTTTTTATGTTATTTTCACAAACAAGCCACCAATCAAGACCTGTACGATTTTGTGAAATTCTATCTGCAATGCTTAAAACCGCTTCACCTTGTGGGTGAGAGTGAACTATAATTTGAGCATTAGGATCGTAATCTTGTTTTGCAATAATAAAATCATCACAAGGATTATCAGCCACATTCGCACAAGGATAAAAGTTATTTCCTTTAATAAAACCACAAGCCTCATAAGGTTCTTGTGCTTTACAATAATCTATGATTTCTTGATGTAACTTTTCCATTTATTCCTCTCGATAAGCTAAAACACCAGTTGAACTTTTATAAGCACTAGGGCTTGTATTTGAAATAATAATGCGTCTTGGAATTTTCAAATTATCACTCTCACAAGGCAAAGCAAGAGTAAAAACACCTATATTTTTATTTAATGATTTCACTGCCTCTACCACAAATAAACTCACTGTTACAGCATTAGGATCAGCATTATCATTACCAGCAATAAAATTAACGGCATCTAAATGCTTTGCATATACTTGTTTACGAGTAACACAAGCTCCAATAATCTTATTTTCTTCAACTAAAGCGGTAACTAATCCAAATAAATTTGAAACGCTTAACGTTGGACGAGTTGATGCTCCTTGTGCATTAACAGCAAAGCCTTTCGCTTCTAAAGGATAAGGCGTATAAGAAATACCATTAAAAACTACAGGTTGTCTTTTTTCATTTACCTGATTACAAATATGATAAATTTCACCATCAAAAGCTGTACAATCAATAGTAAAAAGTTCAAGTAAGGTACTTTGTTCAAGTTTAGGTAATTCTTCAAGTTGAGCAGGGGGTAATGTTTTCATGCAAGCACCTCTTCCATAGTCCAAGAAATAATCCAAATACTACCGCCTTTAGGTTTCCTGGTATATTTTGTTGCTTTATATTTTTTCAAAGGCTCATCAGGAGTTACACGCCATAAAAAAGCTTTATATCCAGCGTGTTTATCAAGAAATGCTTTTATCGTATCAATGTGTTCTTTTGTGCCAACGACCTCAACATTCCAATCCTCTAAAATAGGAGTAAGACCTTGTGGTTGTCTTTGTTCATAGCCATCACCAAATTTAACGACATTAACCTTAAAGTCAGTTGTAGCACTACTTCCAATTGCCACATCAAAATTAAAAATTTCCATAGACTTAAATTCTAAATAATATAAGTCTATGGTAACAATGAAATATGATTTATGATATTAAAGTAATTTATTGAATTTATAAGATATAAGGTGTCACACTGATATGACACCATTTGATATTGAGATTTAGAGTATATTAAAAGTCTTTTTAAACAATATTTAAACAGGATTTAATATTCCTCCTATTCGCATTTCTTCAACAAGAACACTTTTAATAGCCCCTTCTAAAGTTTCAGCTAATCGCTTACCTTGCACAGCTTCACTTTCAGCACTGCTTTTAGCTTCACCATTGCTCACACTTACATTAATATGTATGTTATTAACCTGTCCTGTAACAGCTGATTTTTGAGCTTTATTATCATATACTCTAACACCAAGTGAGCCATTAGGACCTCGTGCAAGTGGCATAATAGCCTCGGGTCCTGCCTCACCTAACACCCCTAATCCTCCAGCATGATTAAAAGCAGTTGGACTATTAAAAATATCACCTTTTGCAAAAAATTGTACGCCACCATCAAAGGCACCACCATTTGCCATTGGCATAGGTATTCCTAATGCACTCATTCCTAATTTAAAGGCTTGTAAAATAGCAAACTTAACCAGCATTTGAGAAATATTTTTTAAAATTGATAGCGTCATCTCTTTAAAATTTAATTTTCCTGTTGTAGTAAAATTAACAATTCCATCAACCATAGTATTAATAGTGCTTGATGCAGCATTTTTCATAAGATCAAACGCACTAATACTACTTTGAGCAACACTTGCAAGACCTGCTTTCATTCCACCAAGCCAATCATTGTTATGATTTTGCTCGGCTATATTTCTATTTTCTACTAATTTAGCTCGTGCTTTTGTTATCGTTGCAACTTCATTTTCGATAGCTTTAATATTTTCCTGCGAAAGACCTTGCATTGTTTGTTTTGCTTGCTTCCACAGCTCATATTCATAACGCAATTTTTCAACTTCTTGTGCTTGCAATCCAATCAATGAAGTTTCAAAAGCATAATCTTCTAATGAAGCGGTTTGATTTTGTTTAAAATTTGTAATCGCTTTTAATTGTTCTTCAACTGATTTTAAGGCTGCTTTAGTTTGTTCAGCCTGTGAAGTCAATGTTTTTAAGGTTGGGCTTTCACTACCTTCACCTATCGATGCATTATTTTTATGCTCGATTTCAGCAAGATCTTTCCAAGGCTTAACAACGCCAGCCACCGCATCTTTAACATCGTTTAATTTTTCTGTTGCATAGTTAGCAAACTCACCTACATAATCAGTATTAAACCCTTTATTAAACGCATCATAAACAGCCTGTGACGAACTATTTGCTTCTTCTTTTAACAGTCTAAAACCTTTTGGATCTACCTCTATATCAATACCTGGTAAATAATTTAATAAATCAGCAGCACCTTTAACCATATGTCCAACAGCTTCAAGAACTCCATTTGTTGCATCAACCATTATTCCTTTTAATGCTTGTGGTAAGTTTTTAAAGGCTGCAATAATTGCATCCTTGCTACCAACCCAAAGACCTATCATTTTATTAACAACATTTTTGAAGAAATTAAGAACACCTTTAAAGGTAGTGGCAATGTAAGAGCTAATATTTTTAAAACCAGTAATAATATAATCCCAAACCTTGCTAAAAATATCACCAACCCAAGAGATAGCACTACCAATAGCACGAAAAGTAACCACAGCATAATCTCGCAAGGTAGCAACACTTCCTGCAACAGGATGAATTTCATTTCTAAAATAAATCAAATAGCCCACCACCATTGAAATAGCTGTTGCTATTAAGGTAAAAGGATTTCTTAATAAAGCAAGGATAAAACGCTTAACAGCAGAGGTTGCTATTTTAAATGCTGCTGTTAAATATTTAATAGCAACAGATGTAATCCCAGAGGCAACACTAACTTTACCAAGAACCATTTCAAGCTGAACAAATCCAGCAATAGTTTTTAATAAAGATAAACCAGCTAAACTGGCAACAACACCACCAATAGCATAGGTTAAGTTTTGCATACTTTCAGCGGTTATATTACCAGCAATATTTGCAAGAGATGCTAATGCACCACCAAGTGCAGCACTTATTCCTAATGTTTCGCTAAATTTTCCAGCCATTCTTTGAGTAGCATTTGAAAGCAGAGTAAAACCATCACTAATTTTCAATGATGTTTTAGAAAAGTCATTATCAATAGCTTCTTTTTGAGAGCGTAATGCTTGTACTAATTGTTCTGCTGTAATTTTTCCTTCTTGTGATAAACCTCGTAGCTGTCCAACACTTACGCCCATACCATCAGCAATTGCCTGTGCAAGTCGTGGAGCTTGTTCAACAACCGAGTTAAATTCTTCACCTCGCAATGCTCCAGAAGCTAATGCTTGTGAAAATTGTGTTATGGCAGCAGCTCCACCTGCGGCACTCGTGCCTGAAACAATAATCGCTTTATTAACGGTTTCAGTAATATTGGCTAAATCTTGTTGTCCTTTTAAATATTGCCCAGCGTTCATTGAAAGGCGTTGATAAAGTTCAGCCGTTGAACCTAAATCAGAGCGTGTTTTTTGAGCGATCTTAAACACCGCATTTTGAGCTTGCAATAATTCTTTATGCCCATTGGTTGCCAGTTTTAAGCGGTTAGTGACATCAGTCCAGGCATCACTCATACGAGCCACATCACCAAGAGTATTTTTAACAACAGAAAAAGCAAAAGCCCCTGATGCTAAATTTTGTAGTTGTTGTAATTGCTTTGAAATAGACTCAACGCCTTTTCTTGTTTTAGAAAAGGTAGTATTAGATTTAGTGCCTACACTATCAATAGCTTTTTCAACTTTCTTAAGCCCTCCAATAGCAGCATTACCATCTGAATCAATCGTAAGAGTATATTGCATATTTTTTGACATTTTGCTATCCTTGTCCTTAAATTAAACTATGTATGAAACTCTGTGGAATTAACAACAATAATATTTTTAGTTTTAGTATTAAGTTCTGTAACCATTAATATGGTGATAGGAGCTGTTTTAGCTATTATTGGGATTATTTTGGTTTTCATCCATCCTCCTATTATTTTAATGGTGAGCATATCTATTCTTGTTTTAACTATTGGGCTTAATCTATTATGTAAGCTTTATCCTCAAATATATATTCGCTTATTACTCTCAAAAGAAGATTTTCAAGCAATTCAAAACTTTATTAAAAATAAATATGCAAAAAACTTTACCATTACAGCCGAATTAACGGCAAAAGAAGAAAGATTACTAGCAGATTACATCAAAAAAGAATGCGAACATTATAATAATGCTCTTTATAAAGATTAACCTTTCGCAATCTTCTCATTAACCACCGCAATATAGCCATTCACTGCTATTCTAAAATCTCTAAATTCTTGTGGTATTGGCTCAATGCCTTCTCGTCTTAAAACAACATCAACACCGAACCAATCAACCCCAACAATAACCCCTGAATAATCGCTATACTTAAATATTGCATATTGCAATAAAGAAACCACCGCTTGATGCTCTCGCCAAATTATTAAAGTTTTAAACTCAAAAGGCTTTTTCTCTTTTTCAACACCAAATTCCGCAAAAGCATCAATATCAGCCTCTTCTTCTTGCTTATACGCTTCATAGGCTAATAAAAAGCGAGCATAATGCTCGCCAATTTGAGTTAAGCGACTCTCTTTCCCACATCGCCACCTAACGACTCGGTAAAGCCATTAAGCACCGCAATTCTAAACTCGGTAATATTAAGAAGTTTTTCACGGTTTTCAGTTGTATCTTCTAAATCATCTTTACCGTCTTTAATTTGACCTTTTTCCCAACCTGCAAAAATGCGTTCTAAAATATCCGCTTCTTGCATTTCATTAATGTTAGCAAATAACTCTTCTTTTTCATCGTGTGGCAAGCGGTTATATTTAACCATTACAGGAATTTTTTCCATTCGCCCATTTTGAGCGATTTTAACCATAATTTTCCAACTATAAGTATCTTGTAACTCTTCAATATTAAACATTGATTAACTCCTATTTATAAATAAAAATTAACTAAAAATAATACGATAAGGCGGTACATCACCTTTTTGCATTGCTTGGCATTCAATTTCATAACCTAATGCTCCATCAATATCACTAATACTTGGAATATCAAGAGAAACATTAGGATATTCAAGACGAATTTTCTCACCTGCTTTTTTGCCGTGTTCAAGTACTAATGGCATTTCCTCACCTTCCCACGCTTTTTGATACAAGTTAATATCAGAAATAGCAGGAGCTCCAACAGTAACTTTAACCGTTGGTTTTCTATCACTAATCATAGATGATTGATGGTTTACTAAATCAAGTGAGGTTATTTCATTGCCTGTGATATGCTCAAATCCTTTCATTGGATAATCACGATTTCCTATTTTAAATACAGGTGTATTTTCAAAGTTTATCGCCTTTGGCATTTGAAACCCTTCAATAATAGTTTTTAAGCCATCAGGCTCTGTAGTTGGAATAGTTCCTCCTACGGCACTAATTTCAAACTCCCAATAACCAAGCTCACCGCTATTAGCACTTAACTTAATTTCAGCCTGAGCATCTTTTGCAATATGAAATTGCCCATCAAGCAAAAAAGCAACCGTGCCTTTTTGAATATCATCAGTAACAGGCTCATAGGTAACACTGCTATCTTCAGCAACCGTTTCTTTATGACCGCTTAAAATAAATAATTCACTATACGCAGGCCTAACCCCTGCTGTGCCGCTTCCAGCAAAAGCAACTTTACCTGTGATTTTTATTTTATCTGATGTGCGGTGCTTTTTATTCGCACCCCAAGAAACGCCGTCAGTTTCTTGCTCTACCGTATCACCTTCAAAACTAATTTCTAAATCCTTAGTTTCCATTGCTTTTAATTGCGTTGGTGTTTGTGTTAAATCGCCAAGCCCAATTAAGAGCAGTTTTTTCTTAAATTTTCGACTTAATGCAACATTTGCCATTTTTACTCCTTATGTAAATGTATTATTGCTTAATTGCTTGTGTATAACTTAATTGATACACATCAGACCAAATATGTAGCCCATTGTGTAGCTCTATAATTCTTCCTGAAACAAATTGCAAAGGCTCGGTTTTTTCACCCTTATAATCTAAAGGACAAAAACCACTTAATGCCTTAAATACTAATCGTTGCATTTGCTCCGCCATTTCACCTACTGCTTGCCCATAACTATCACTTAAATTTTGGCACAGCGTAACCACCTGATAATGTTCAGTAATGCGTTGATAATAATCGCTACTACTTTGAGCCTTGCTTTCAAGTTTAATAACAAAACAGCCTTCAGTTACGGTGCGATTTTTTAAGCACTCATCTAATTCACTGCTATCAGCAACTTGCATAAATAATGGCTCATCACCATTATCAAACTCTTGTATTCGCTCTGCGATTTGCTCTCGTATCATTTTTTCCACTATAAATCTCTATAATGTGTTAATAATGACTGATAAATCTCTTCTCTATCTTCATCGCTTATACCCAAATAAGGACGAGCAGCAACACCGCCACCACCTAATTGCATTCTTCTTGCATACTTCATTTCAGAGCCGACAATTAACTCATTAGGGCTAATATCATCTTTTAAATCAATTAAGTGGTCGTCAAATCGTAAAATTCCAACGCCAGGCTTAACACTCTTTTTAAAAGCTGCATATTCAGGGCTTAACGGTTGCCACTTTTTACCATCTGGGCTTGTTTTAGTAGTATCAAATCTTTCTTTGGTACTGCTAATTAAGATTGTGCTAACATCAGCCCATAGTGTTGATAAATCATTAGTTTTAGCAACAATCTTTTTCAACACCTCTTTGGCATTACCACCAATTTTAACCTTCATACTTACTATGTAACCCTGTTTAAATGCTGTTTAAATTTGTTTATAAGCGTTTAAATTATTTTTTTGCTATATTGTTACCACCTTATAAAATCAACCGTCTTAAATCGCTTAATTTTAAATTAGGTAAGATTGGCAAAAGTAGTGCGACTGCAACGCCTTGATTCACTTATAATTTCTGCCGTGTTTGACGAACTATGAGCAGTATTATCACTTTCATTTTTTTTATCAATTATTGTAAGACCTAAACTGGTTTCACCTTTGGCAAAACGTTCTAAATGCTTAATGGCATCATCATAGAGCTTTTGCACCGTGCTTTCTTTATTATTGCTAACCCCAACTTTGTTATGCAAATAATAAATAGCAATATCAAGGGTTAAGGTTTTTACAAAGTGCGGCACAATATCAAGTGGTAAATTTACTCGCTGACCGATATAACTATCAACTAACGCCTTACCATCCATTAAAAAAGCCGTTGCCACTTTTTCGTTCACGCTTTCAGCTCTTTTGTTAGCGTTAGTTAATTCAATTAAGGTTTTAAGCCCTAATCGGTTTTCTAAATCTTCAATCTGTGCGTACATAGCTTTGCTCAACTCTCAATCTTCAATTCTCAACTTTCAATTAAAAAAGGGGGCTACATTTAGAGTAACAATGAGTCTTATTTATAGGATAAAACATAGCCCCCAAAATTATTATTTAGCTCCAGTAGCCACTTGTGCAACATAAGGCGTAACCAACACTTCAACTAAATCTTTGTTGATATTAGTTTCACCATTAGCAAGTCGTTCTGCTTTTACAATCTCTAATGCTTTTGATCGAAGTGCTGGCGGCACTACTAAAATAGTAGGGCGAACTCCCAACAGGCGACCACCATCTGCTATTTGCTCCATCATTGCAGCAACGGCAGCATTAAAGTTTTCACTTGTTAATTCTTGGGTTGATTTATAAGCCATTTGCCAAAAACCATAGCCAACATTGCCACGAAGTCTTGTACCATAGCGAATTTCATCTTTCATAAACACCGATTCATCATCAGCTTTGTTCATTGCTGTTAATTCAATTTCACTGCGTTTTTGATAAATAAGAGGTTTTAACGATTGTGAGGTATCTAATAAATACCAAGCAGGAGCAGCAGGCTCTCCCTCTGCCATATTGGCAACAGGCGTATTTTTACCTGTGCCATCAGCATTAGCTTTCACAGGGTGGTCTTTAGCAAAGAATTTTTTGCCATCAAAACAAATATTCTCGTGACCCTTTGTTAATAGCTCAAACACCATTTTATCTGGGTGTTGTGCTGCACGATTACCTAACGAAGTAAAGAGTGGGTGATAAATCCCAATATTATCATCTTCAATATCAGTACGTTTTACACCAATAGTAGATTCAAATAGTTTGTTGGTAATAGTATAGCTATGAGCAGTAAAGTCTTTAATTTGACGCTCACCAACCCATTCTCGAAGCTCTGGCATTTCACCAAGCCAACCATAAGTATTGCTTGCTGTATTTGAAGTTACCACGGTTGCAATGCGTTCATATTCAGGTTTTACGTTTACTAATGCGTCATTAAAAATCTTTTTAAATGCGGTATTTAACGCTGTTAAGGTGGTGTTATTAAGTGATGCCATTATAGTTTCTCCTGTATATCTTTATGGTTGATTCCTAATTGAGCATAAATATTTTGCTCTTCGCTATTTAATGCTCTTTTTTCTGCTTGTGGTGGATTATCAGGCAACGCCACATCGCCAATTAACGGGGCTTTTTTCTCAATAAATGCGTTAAAGGCTTTTAAACCGTCTTCCGTTGCACATTGAGTTTGATAATAGTCTTTATCTGCTGGGGCGATTTTCTTCGCCTTGATTGCAGAATTTAAGGCTAATTCAACCGCTTGATTGTGCTTATCCTTTTCAATTTGAGCAAGTTTTGCATTAGCAGTATTTAACGCCGTTTCAGTCTGCTCATAAGTTGCACGAGGCACAAAGGCATTCAAATCTGGCATTTGGCTTGCTTTGGTTTGCAGGGCGTTAATAGCGGTGCAAATTTCATCAGTATTTGCGGTAGCATTAAGCCCAAGTTTTTCTGCGATTTTCTTCACATTTTTCTCCTTATAGGTTGATTGCTCTTTGTTAAGAGCAGGGACATTTAAGTTAGGTTTATTCGTAAGCCCAACGCTTACTAATTTAGTTACTTCTCCATCTTCTCTAAAATTAAAAGCTGGTGAGTAAAATTTATAGTGCTTATTATTGATAGCTTTTTGCCCTTTATCGTTAAATTCAAAAAGCCCCATAATATGATTGTTTTCAATTTTTAACTGCGTAACCCAACCGCTTGCAGCAGTATCATTAGTAAGCTCGCTATTATGATCAGCATCAATAATAAAAGGTAGTTCGCTACTATCAATTACCATTTGAGCATTGCTATTATTCCAAGCACGCCCATCACGCCCTGCAAAGTAGCCAAGCGGAATTAAAGGCAACCATAATTCACTTGTGTCTTCGCTATTAGGCTGTGGCAATTGATGACAAAGACAGGTTTTATTCATAGTTTAAACACTCTTAAAATCTTATTTAAAGATAGTTTAAACCTTTGATTGATAAGTTGATATTAAAGTGATTTATTGATTTTTAGGAAAGAGAAAGAGATAAAAAAACACCGTTATTCTGATATCGGTGTTTTATTTGGTTGTTGATTATTTAGCAGGAACTAAAAAGCACCAAGCATCATAACCATAATCCTTCGCATAAAGGATTTTATTAGATTTACCACGCACTTTACGATGTGGTACACAGATCCATTTAAATCCTTTAGGTGCAGATTTATGAAAATTTTTCATAGTTTTTACCTATAAATTAAATTACCTTTGCTTCCCCTCTTGGCAATGCACTTAATTTAATTTATAATAACCATTGTGCATAGTAATTATTTTTAGCGCATTGTATGCGATGAAAGGATTACCACATAAATTAGCTAATATTGGCGTATTAGCTAATTCCTTTTTAAATAGTTATACTATTTAAAAGTTAAATTGAAGCTGTTTTGTTTGGTATCCTATACATTCTAACATTGCTTCTGCAAACACATCAGCTTGCCATTCTGCATTTTCATTTGGTTGAGCTGGTGTGTTTTCTTTATGTAGTAGTTGCTGATGAGCTAAAAGTACATGTCCTAACTCATGAAAAAGGATTTCTAATGACTGCTGATCACCTTTTGAAGCTAGTTCATACGTTGTTTCAGGTATTCTAATAGTCATTTCATTTGGACTAAAATGAGCTTTAGTTAAACCTAAAGTTAATTCTTTCCACTCTTCATCAGAAAGAAGATCTATGGTGACTATTTTATTAAGTCTATCTATTAATAAATCTAGTTTCTTTCGATTCCTTTTTGTAAAACCTAATTCTTTAGCTACTGTTTGAGCTTTTATTTCTATTTCAGCTCTATTCATAGGCGTCACCCTAAAACCTTCTACGTTATACATAATAGTTTGTAAACTCATCAAACCTCCTTGTTTTGAGTTTGGTTTATTTTTTCTAATAATTTTGAAAAATGTTCTATCTGTTCATTAGTCATAGCTGTTTTAGCAAAACCTGCTAGCATTATTCTTTGTTGTAGTGGTAAACCATCTACAGGAATAATTTCATTTGAAGCCTGTGCTAGCTCATGTAAATTGTCTAATTCAATTTTTCTTTTTTTAAAGTAATCATAAATTTTTTGCACCCACTCTTCTGATATTTTTTTTCTCCCTGTTTCTAAACCACTTAAAAATGATGGACTAACTTCCAACTCTTTTGCCATATTTAATAAAGTTTCATTGGTATCTATTCTAGCTTTCCTAATAGTTTTACCAAAAATTGTTAATGACATAATAACCTCCATTTATGCTAATGGGTAAATTATAAACTAATAAAAACACAAAAGCAACCTAATAAAAGAAAATAATTCACCTTAAAGGTGAATTATTTTCTTTTACAGTTTCATTTTTCTTTCTCTTATTGATTTAAAAAAATTTGTTTTGTATAATCCGTTCTAGTCACTAGAAAAGCGATGAATCTCCCTGATCGCAAACGATGAACCGATGTTCTGGATTGTGTGTAGGTGTCGGGAGCCCTACCTAGTGACTTTTCTTTTATCTCTCTTTATCTCATTAGCAGTTGTCTTATAAAAACTTAATACTATTAATTCATCTCTTTTAACAGTTGTCTTTACAACCACCTTATACCAATGGTCTTTATAATGAAAAAAAGCAACCTTCTTATCATCAAAAAAAACTTTTTCATCGGCTTTGTTAATAATCTCATCTATTAAAAAATACTCTTTCATAAAAATTGGTTGTCCATTTCTATTTACTATTTGCTTTATTAAAGTTTGGTCAGATATCCAAACTTGATTTGTTTTAGCTTTAAACATTTGTTGTAACTCATTACTAACAAATGCAACCTTCCAAAATAATCCTTGCTTAAACTCATTTTGTAATTCTCTTAATTTTTTATTAGGATTATCTTTAACAATTTGCTCTAAAACCTCATAACCTTTTTTAAAATGTAAACTTTGCACATCATTAACTTTGCCTTTTGAAAGTAAACCTAGTAATCGTAATGCTTGATGTGGTGCAAAATTTTTCTTCTCACTAATCTTATCACCAACAATATTTTCAATGGCTTGACTACGATGTTTACCCACATTGTACTCAAACCCAGGGCTAATACCTTTTGGCACTTTTTTCACTTCACCAGTATGGGGATTAACCCAATCGTGATACTCAATCTTAAGACTTTGCGATATACCAATTTCTTGTGCTTTCTTTTCGGTAAGTTGCTGTACCCAACACTTACAGCCCCAGCCATTCATCGGCATATGGGTGTCCCAAAATGGATCGTCAATATGTAACACTAAACCATTAAAGCGTAAATGAGCTTCACGATGAACCACACTTGCACCAATGCGGTATTGCAAATAAGGAAAGTGCTTTTTACTTGCCTCAAACCTTTGCCAGTTACCGTATTGATTAGCTTGCCTTTTATTTACCTCATAAATTTTTTTAAGTCGTCTATCACTTAATCGAGTAATGACATCACCTGTTTTTTCATCAACTTGTGAAAAATTTCCCCAACCACTTTCTCCAAGTTGAGCAAGTAATCCTTTTTTAAAATCTCTCAATGTTTCACCATTTCTAATAGCTTTTTCAACTGCTTTGTGAATATCACTTAATAAATCAGTTTCCATCACCTTGGCAACGGTAAAAGCGTGCTGATGTTCCTCGGCATACACTTCATACCAGTTAAACGATGTTTTTAATTTTTTGCTTGCAATATAAGCAATAGCTTTATGGGGTATAACTCTTTGCATTAACCACTTACTCCATCAACAAAAGATGTAAAACCAGCAAGAGCTAACGCATCAGCAATATCAGAGGTATTTAATTCAGCACTTTTTAATAGTTCCAATAGTTCATCAAAGCTATTTGCTTTTTGTAATTTTTTCGCTAATGTATTGATAGCTTGTTGTGTTATATTGATAAAATCACCCTCATCTTCATCAATTTCATCTTCAAGGGCATTAAGTGCTGTTTTATACTTGCAAGCGGTGTGATTTTTTGAATTTTTTGCAAATTTTTCATCAGATTGCACCGCTTGCACACTCAACAACTCATCATCATCTTGTGGGTCTGGAATGCCCAATTTATCCCTTAAAAAGCCCTGTGGCACTTTTAAACCCAGTGGCACAAGTTTAGTCACACCGTCCACTAATGAGGCTATATCTTCCGCTTCGGCAATGTAAAAAACTAATTTAGGGTAATGTTCTTGCTTACCAAAATGAAAGTGAATAAACGGTTTAATAAGCTGTTCGTTAATGGTTGCGGCTAACTGTTTGGCATCGGTTTTTAATAAATCTAAACGTACTTCATTATGCACATTTGCCTGTGACTGACTTGAACCATCATCAGCCGTCATTGTTTGCCCAAGCACCGCTTTACTGATTTGTTTATCAAGCCAGTTAGCAAGATTTTCAAACACACTTTCGCCACCTTTGGCACTTGCGGCTTCTTCAAACTCAATTTTCATCGTTTCAGGCACAATCGCAGCGGCATCAGTACCAATATGTGTCACTGCACGTTTTAAAATTGCCTTATCTTCATCACTTGCCCCGTTTTGATATTTACCAATACGAATAGGCATTCCAAAGACTTCACAAAACGCCATCCAATCGGTTAAAGCGTAGGTTTTACACATATAAGAAAGGGCAGCCATTCGAGCTAGACCACCACGAATAGGAATACCAGCTTTTAATTTTGGCGTGTGAACAACAAATTTATAAGGTGGCAGTGGTGTGCCATCTTGCCCTTGTTCATCACGCAACAGCAATTTATAAGCATTATCTTTGGCAAAAGTAAAATAACGTGGGTCACGCCAATAATATTTTTCAGGTTTAAATTCATCATTCCAAACTACTTCAACCGCAGAATAACCTTTACCCAAGGCATCGACCAAGCCTGCAAGTAACTCATCAAAATTTGAATTTTTAACTAAATTTTCAACCGCTTCAATAATCTCATCTTTGACATCAGAACTTGCTTCAACGGTTCTATCTAAGCCTTCAAGGGCAAGTTTACGAGTACGCAACACTGAGCCATAATGCGGTTCACGCTCTTCCATTTCTTCAGCAAGGGTTAAGTAATCATTGCTATCACCTTCAGCAGCACTACTTAACACACTCGCTAATTTTGACGGTGTTAAACCACTGGCTACGGTATCGGTATTCCAAGCACGACGCACACCTTGAACTGTACTGATCGCCATTTCTTCGGTTAAAATTTTCTTGTTTAATACTTTATTTTCTTTCATTACAGGTTACCTCTAATAAATCGGTCTTTATATCCATCATCAAAATAATGCTCTTTTTGTTTCACTGATTCGTAGCCATATTCAATTTTTTCTGTTGTTCCAGCATACAGGGCTAAAAAGCACGCCCACGTTCTATCTGCGTGTCCTTTGCTATCACTTTCTGCAATAAAGCGGGGTTGTCCATTTGCCCCTGTGACTTTTTTCAGCTTGTGCAAATCTTCTCTTAATTCATTATCGCCCTGTGGAATACGAATACGTTTATCTTCAAAGGCTTCTTTACCAGTGGTGGCTAACATCATTTTGCTGGTTTGTGAAAAAATTACACCTTCCACTCGGTATTCGCCATAACGGCGTTTTGCATCTTCAACAGGTTTTTCGCCTAATCCTGTTTGGTCAATGCAACAGCGGATTACGTTGTAACGATTAAACACTCTATCTAATTCTGCATCTTGCTGAGCAAAACTTGCTCGTTTTAGGCTGATGATTTCACGAGTCCAAAAGACATCACCCACAACTTCACACACCCAAATCACAAATAAGTCGTTACGCACACCTATATCTACCCCAACAAAACAAGGGTTACCGTTATAATGTTCAGGCATACCAGCAAGATGATTTTCAACGCTATCAATTAAATCAAAACTGAGCCAAGAACTTGCTTCATCTAGCCATTTCAATTCAAATTCTTGCGACCACGCATCTTCATCATTTAAGCCTTTTTTAAGTTGTTCAATATTACGTGGTAAACCGTCTGCTACGGCTTGATAAATATCCGTGGTGTGTCTTGACCATTCGGTATTATTCAAATCGGTCATCAATTCATAAAACTTATTACCCTTTCCGTTAGGCGTTGAAACCACACGCAATTTCCAACCTGCTGAAATAACAGGGAACAAGGCTTTCCAAATTTCTCTGCTATCTTGATGAAAGGCAAATTCATCTAAAAATACGTTAGCAGAAAAGCCACGAGCCGTATCAGGGTTAGCAGGTAAAGCGGTAATTTTTGAACCATTAGGAAAGATGACTTCAAGGCTGTTAATGGTGGGACTAAATGGTACTTCTAAAATTTCACAAGCAACACCTATGGCTTCTAAATGACGTTTAACCCCTTCATTAATGGCTTCTTTTGCTTGACGCTCCCCACGAGATAAAATTACCCAGCGAGCTTTTTCGCCTTTCGCTTCGGCAGCTAAACAATCAAGCACGATTTCAAGGGTCGTGGTAAAGGTTTTACCAGTTTGACGAGCAAACATTGCCACTTTAAAACGGCTGTCGTCATTAAGCCATTTTTTCTGATAATCGTATAAAAGAGTATGTTTCATTATTTATTTCCAATGCCATACACGGCTTGCACCATTTTCAATACATCTTCTTGCTTGTTGCCATTTTGTCGTGCGGTTTCTTCCACTACTTTGGCTGCCTGCTTGATAGTTTCTTCACGGATTGCTTGCTCACGCTTAAAGCTAATAGTATTGGCTTGCTCAATGCGGTGTGTAACCATTGCTAGCTGATTTAACACTTCTGGATCAACCACATCATCACTTTCGCCTAGTTTTAAGGTTGTGTTAAACGCCATTTGCTTAACGAACTCAATCAACAACTTACCAATATCGTCTTTTGGCTCTTCGCCAAATTGCTTCGTCCAGACTTCGGCAACTTCACGAGCTTGTCGAATTTTACTTGCCATTTTTTCCATTCTGCTCGCATAACGATTTAACCCACTACGACTTAACAGCAAACTTTCATCAAGCCCACAATCACGGATAATGTCGTTGATTTCTTCTAGGATTTCTGATTGAGAATACTGCTTATCTCGTAGCATCATCGCCAGCTGAGTTTTAATATTCGGAGGCAATAAATCTACCTTTGAGGCTCGCCCTCGTGTTGGTTTTTCCATAATGCCCCCTAATAACGTGGACTTGGCTTTTTAACCCCAGCCACCACACTATGCCCTTCGGCAACATCAACCCCACGAGTGGTAATGCTTGCCACAAAGAAGTCTGTGCCAGCGCCTGTTTGAATACGGTTGATTTTTACTAAATCTTGTTCTTCTAAGAAAAGTAAATGAGTACGCACCAAATCACGGCTAATGCGGTGTCCATAAACGGCTAAACAATCTTTTAAAATACTTTCGTTAGCATCATAATCACACTCAATCAATGAGCGTAACATCACTAAACGTTGGTCTTGATGGATAATATTTTTCATTCCTTTACCTCTTTTTCTACTAATAACCCAACCAAACGGCTTAACCCTTTCACTTCGGCTTTTACTTCGGAATGAAAGGCTTTACTTTCGCCGTTCATCTCTTTTACAGCCAGTTTTAAATCATTAAAGTCTTGGGCTGTTGGCAGGTGTTGCAGGTTATCTTCTATTTTTGTTACCCGATTATGCAAATCGTTAATGTCACTTTTTTTGGCATAACGGCTATCCAATTTCAGCCACACAAACGTCCCTAAAACCCCAAAGACACTTAATGAAAAAAACCAGTATTCTTTAATCCAATGTAAAAAATCAATCATTACTGTCACCCTTGTTCAATCTTTCATTACAAATCTTTTTATAAATTTGATTATGAGTTAATACCTGTTTTTTGGTTTCAATAGTGTCTAATGGGCTTACGTAAATAGGACTAAAAGCCAGGCAAGAGCTATTGTTTACGATAATATCCTTGCTCACGCAACCGTTTATCAAGCTCATTATCATTAAGAGTAGCGGTATCATTTTTAATCTTTTGTGCTTGTTGTGCATTGTCTATCTCCATTTCTAAAGTTACATTTTTTGTTATTTCTTGGTGCAGATTTTCTTGTGATTTTTTATAAGCCCTGCGGTAATAGAGCAAAATTGCTAAAAGCACTAAAAAACCAACCGCTATTACACCTGCAATAATCAAACTTATTGTTAAAGTATTCATCACTTACATCTCCATTTTTAATTTTCAACTTTTAATTCTCGATTCTTATTCATAGCATTTGCAAAACCTTTAGTGGCAGCACCGCCAGCACAAAATATTGCAAAGGTCATAAAAAGTTCAGGTACATAGGCACGATCCATATATACCGAAAACGCCAAAATAGCAGACATTAATAATGCTCCAAAAAATTGAATAAATGCTGTTGTAGAAAGTCTGCCATCGTTATTAGTAAATAGTTCTGCAATTTTCACCGCTTACTCCTTAAAATCTTCTAATAAATGCTCATAGTTAATGCTGTCTCCTACATCAAGCCATTTTTGCACATCAAAGCACGGACAAGATTTAATAAATTCATTAGGAGTAATTGTGCCATCACCATTTAAGTCAGGTGAGAAATCACGATGACCTTTAACCGTTGCTTGAGGGAATTTTTCTTTGATTTCTAAAATAAGTTTAGTAAGAGATAGCCATTGTAAATCGCTGTATTTACCGCTGTTAATAGTGCCTTTACCGTTTTCAAGCCCACCAACAAGACAAATACCAATAGAACCAGTATTAAATCCTTTGGTGTGAGCTCCAATCTCGCCAATGCCTCGCCCTGTTTCAACAAAGCCATCAGCATCAATTACATACTGATAACCAATATGTTTAAGATGTGTATTAAACTTACGAGCCATACCAACGGAGCGATGAAAGCCACGAGCTTTATGCCAGCTGTCAATAAGCTCTGCAGCCGTATGTTTACCAAATTCTGAAAGCATCTTGCCATTTTCAGTGGCAGAGCAGTGAATAATAATGTTAGTGATAGGTCTTTCAACCAAGACGTTAATCATAAAAAACTCCCTTTAAATAGTATTTAAAGAGAGTTTAAACGATGTTAGATTAAGTTGATATTAAAGAGATTTATTGATTTTTCTTGCTAACAGTTAAATTAAGATCATAGCCTAAAACATTAAGGGCTTGTTCTATTTTCTCAATTTTGCTTTTATGTGCAAAATTAAACAAACGCCCAACCGCTTGTGGCGTGATTTTTAAAAGTTTTGCAAGCTCAACATTATTTACCCCTTGTTCTAACATTGCATTGTGCAATAAAACTTTTGCATACGAACAAGCGTCAATGGTAACAGCTATTTCTTGCCCTTGCTTTTTTCTAGGTAAAGGGATTTTTATACCTTTTTCATTGTGAAGTTCAAAAGATACCAACAAAATATCTTTTGCCATCTCCATTGCATCATCAAAATCATCTCCTTGCGTGTATGCCCATTGAATATCTTTAAATTCAACAAAATAGCCCCCACGCTCGTCTTTTTCAAATTGTGCGTAATAATACATTTTTTCTCCGTTTTAAGTATGCTGTTAGTATTTATGAATTTTCATAAAAGGGGCGAACCCCTTTTTTTATTTTAAACCTAAATCTTTTTTGATTTTACTTTCTAGTTTTTTACCTATTTCACCGCTACCCCTTGTTATTGCTGATGTGTTTTCACCTAAATATAATTTAATGTGCTTTGTTCCTTCAACAGTGGTAACTCCTTGTGAGATAAGCCATTTTAAAAATTCACGCTGTTTAATACTAACTCCTATTCTTTGTTATCAACAAACACATTGTAAACATTTGTGTTTATGGTGTCAATAGTTAATTTAAACAATTATGTTTATGTGATTATTTTTTAATCAAGCAAAAAAGGTGCTTTATAGCACCCCTTAAAATTACTCAATAATCCTTTAATCAAACAAACAAGGCTGTTGTTTATCCTGCTTTTCCTTTCTTACTTTTTTAATAATTTTATAAACCCACACCTTACTAATACCAAATTCTCTTGCTAAATCGTTATGATTACTTCCATTAAATTTTTTAAAAATCTCATAATCTCGTTGTGAGTTCTTAAACTCAATATTTAAAGGAATATAAGCATTAGCACCTCGCCATTGTTGTGCCATTTCTTGTGCTAAATAATAGCCAAATTCATCTGCTAGATCTTCATCTATTCCTAGATTTTCTTTTGCTACATCAGCAGCTATTTGTGCAAGCCCAACTAATAAATCAGGCGTTTTTTTACAAAAAAGCTCTTTATCTATCATTATATACTCCTACTCGTTTTTGCCATTGTTTAAGCGTTTCTATCACCAATATTGCCTCATCTTTGTTAAGTGCTTGTAGGTTTAATATTAAAATATTGTCTTTGCGGTTTATCATTTTTCTTGCAAAAGCAGTTAAAGCTTGCGGGCTATTATCAGTAATAATCTTATTGCGGTACATATCATTCCAAATCGCAAGCATTTTAGGAACAAGATTATTTTTTGATGTTACCTTTTTAAAAGGTTTAGATTTCACCTTAAAACCCTTGCTTTCAAAAGAGCCAAGCACTTTGTAAAGCTCACCAATAGTCATAGTTTTACAACTATTTTTCCCTGTAATTCTCATAAGCATTGCTCGATAAGTATCATCATCAAGGTTTAAATCTTTTTTAGCAATATGAATTTTTGTTAAAAGCGATTTTCTGTTATTAAATTGCATACTCTCTCCTTAATTTCAGTTATTAAAACACTTTATAAACAGCACTTAAAAACCTTTTAAATACTGTTTAAAAATGCTTTATTTTTTTAACTTTGATAAATCAACATTAGCTTTTTCTAACTCTTTTGCTAGAAGATGCAAAATACGATCTTTCTTAATTTTTACCGTAAATTTTCTTCCTGTGGCTTTCGTTAATTTACGACTTGCCTCTTCTACGTCCATTTTTGCCATAATTCCAGAGGCAAGTATATAAATCATAATAAGTTCATTATTACTTGGTTTTCGTGGCGTTATAATTTTCATTTTTCAACTCTCCATTCTCAATTTTAAATTCTCTCAAAAGCCCCACGCTCACTTACACTATCTTTAAGGCTATAAAGTGCTTTGGAAAGTCCATCACGCATTTCATCAACCTTTTTAACTGCCACGAGCAAATCATCATCTCCTTTACATATCTTTTCTAAATAGCATAGATAAGGATTGATAGCATCTTCAGCTTGTAAAAAGCGATCTATTGCAAAATGCCAATGATTTTGCACCGCTATTTTTTCATCTTCCGCTATCATATGTTTCATAGCAACATCTCCAAAGTTGTTTTTGCTTTTGGTTTTATATCAGTTTTCTTTTCTGCTTTAAGCTCACGCTCTTTAGTGACTGCAAGCCATTTTTCACAATAGTCAGCTCGTTTCATTGCAAACTCTTTAAGCTCATCATTTAACGCAAATCGCTGCACAAGGCGGTAACCCTTAATACAATGCGTGATTTTAGAACGTTCAAACTCGGTTGCAATATTAAAAGCTCTTACCACATCAGCATTTTCAAAGCCCCATTTAGTCTTAACACGAGGTGCTTTTGTTCTGATGTTTGCATATTCAAATGTACTCATACTTCCCCCATAAGTTGTTCGGCTTAACCGAACAACTATTTTTTTATTACTTAATATCTTGCTCAAAAGGCGTAATCACAAAATCCTCAAAGCCTTTTTTAACCGTAACCCCTGCAACAGTTGCTGCAATTTCTGCTTCATTTAGCATTGCATCTTTGTTGATTTCTTCTTTCACACGAATAAAACGCTCAAGCCCTAAACGATGTAAGTTTTCAAGCACTACTGCAATTTTGCTTAAGCCAATTGATGGCGGTCTTTGACGCCATTGCACCTCACCTGTATTAAAGCTACCTGTTTTGGTTTTACCATTGTTAGTAAGCTCATTGCGGTTACTTTCACACCACGCTTGCACCGCTTGTTGCATAGGTGCAATTTTGTCATTAAGCTCGTTTATTGTTGGTGCATATTTTTCAGTAATCTTTGCAATTTCATCATTTTGTAAAGTTGAAACACGCAAAAGCTCACGATGCAAATCACCAATATCTTTAATCGCAATCTCTACCTCTTCTTTGTTTTGGTAGCGAATGCTAAAAGTAGAGTTTTTCACTCTTGTAGGTTTTTTAGCCATATAGTTCTCCGTTTTGGTTAATAATTTCTAACGTTCCTAAATCTTGATAAAGAGTTACATCACTAAGTTTTACTGTTTTACTTGATCTATAATCACCAAGTAATACTTTAGTAGTATCTTCATCAAATTTAATTGCATATACAGGGTATAGTTCCCCTTTGTATCGCACCCGTATTGTTACTTTCAATAAAGCCTCCATTTGGGTTAATAAAAAACTAAATATTCTCATTTAAAAACACTTAATTTTTTATACAAGCGGTTGTGTTTTTTCGCTTTTTTACAACCGCTTAAAACCATTAACAACTTATGCCATTATCACCATATAAATCTTCAAGAGCCGTCAGTGTTTTTCGCATTAAAGCAATTTCTTGTAAAACAGATTTTTTCTGATCTAAAAGCTCTTGCTTTAAAAATCGTGGATTTTTCAAACATTGATTTTTAAGTGATTGAGCAAATAACTTATCAAAACGCTCTTTTATAAATTTTAAATAATGTACTTCTTCAGTAATAAATAAATCTCTTGCTAATGATGCTTTTGCATCTTTTAAAACTTGAATATCGCTCATTTTTTCTCTCCTAATTAACTTAATTAACTTTCAACACCTTGTAAATCTTTCACGGCAGCGGTTAATAACTCTGCATTGATAACCCCGCCTTTGCCTTTAATTGCCATTGCAGCAAGTTTTAATGCTTGGGTAATTGAACGAAGTCCGCCGCCTTTTTGAGCTACCTCACGCATTAGTGTTAAACATTCTTTATCTTCATCAAGCCCCCACGCAGCAGCAATTGCTAATACATCTGCTTTTTTGCTTGATTGCAGTCTTAATCTTTTAGCAATACGAGACCAAAGACGAGCAAACTCGTGGCTTTGATGACTTGCTCCACGCAAGCGGTTATACACCTTGTCATTACCAACTAATACCATTCCAACTCCTGTTTCTTCTTGAATTATGCGAAGTTCTTCAAGAGCGTTGTAAGGAAGGTGATCGGCTTCATCAATAATCACTAACGCACTCATATTCTTAAGTTTTTTGCGAATAAGTCTTGCATTTGCACCGCTTCTTTTCGGTGCGTCATTGATACCAATTTCAAGTGCTAATTCATATAAAATCTCGCTTAATGTGGCACGACTTGGGCTTGCGGTTACGATAAACACATTTGAGTTTTGTTTAGCATATTCAGTAATAGAGCGAGTTTTACCAACACCAGATGCTCCATAAATTACATTGATACATTGACCTATTTGAGCAAAGTCCAACGCTCTAAAAATTTGATTTGATGTTAAGGTTTCAACAAAATCAGGGGCGGTTACAAACTCTTTTTGAGCCGTTTCAAAACGCTTAAAATAATCTTCAAGTTTGCTTTCTAACGCCTGATTGTTACCCTTATAATTGCCGTTTAAATAGCTTGATAATGCAGCTGGGGCAATCCCTATTTTTTGACTTAAATGATTTTGAGAATACTCCATATCCTTTAAGTGATTTTTGATTTTTTCTACTAAATTTGTCATACTAATTCCTTTTAAATAGTGGTTTAAATTATGTTTTCTCTTTCTGAAACTCTTCACAATCAATCGTTAATCTTTATCCGTCATGATTTTGTTTTATCTGAACTTTGGCAAATTCAAGACTGGATAGCTGATTACAATTTCCATCCTTGCTTTATCGACCAACAACAGTGGGAGAAAGAGCTTAATAAATTTTTAAATAATCTGCCTACTCATACTCCTAGTCGTCCATATTTTTCTGAAATTGCTGACAATTATTCAAGCAACTTTTTGTATCACCTACACAAGTTGGTACAGAAACGTTGTGAGCGGTTATACAATTTAAGGAAAAATAGAGCTGCTCAACTTCCATTCGGTAAAGAAATGGAAGAGAGCGAAACTCATCTCTTTGGCTCTTTGTTGTTACCAAGCCTATACCGGGAAAGAGTTCGATTACTAATGCTCTTTGAGCAGTTGCCATTTGCTGAAGTTTTTGGATTTTAACCGCTTGTTCTGGTGTTAATTTTTGATTATTCATTTTAGTTCCTTAGCCTTTCGGCAATTAAATTATCTTTAAATAGTGTTTAAATGGCTTTTTAACCCTGTTTTCTTGCTTTTAAAATCCCTGCATTAACAGCCTTATCAAACTCACTTAATTCATCATCTTCAAACTCATCAAGCTGTGGTTTTAAAGCGTTTGAGCCAGATACCGCAAATCCTTTGGTTGCAAGCTCTATAATGCTTGGATTTGGCAAGGTTTCTTCCTTAATTTCAGGTATTGCCTGTGCCATTTCTATTGCATTCATTAAATCAAGCGATTTTGCTTGTTTCTTCGTTGATTTCACAAAAGCAGTGCGATGTTTTTTGTGTTCTCGTGCTGCTACGGTGTCGCTAAATCCTGCGGTAATTACACAATCTGCTTTTGCTAAATAAATGCCATTAAGAGTAAATACATCAACTTGCTCGTGCAGTTTTTCAGGATCGAACCTTACTACCACTTTTTTATGATGAGTGCCTATTAAGTTTTCAGACCAATAACGGTTTTTGCGTCCATAAAGACTACCACCAGCATCAAGCGTAAATTCACCATTTGCTTTTAATGTTACCGCTTCACTCATTAACATAAGCTGATTGATAACATCATCAGGGGCTTTTCGCACCGTTGCCAACGCATAATCACGCATAAAAGCCTGCTCAAAACTTAATACTTTTTTACAAATTTCAGTATCTCGCCCCTCTGTGGTGTTATATTCCTTAATGCCTTCTTGCAAAGCGGTCATAAAAACTTCATAATCCACACCATCTTTGCCTTTGTTGTAGTTATCAGGCGTATCTTTTGGGTTAGAGCCTGTATAAAAACCTGCAAGAGATGGGTGCTTATCAACCACTTCACCCAAACCACCAATTGAAAATGCTCGCTCAATAGGTTTTGCTTGTCCGTGTCCTGTTCCTGCGATAACGCTTGTCCAGTGTAATTGAATGCCAAGCATAGGAATTATGCCTATCGGATCGTCTTCTTTTACCTTAAAGCGATAACGATTAGGAACGCCACCTGTTAGCCATTTATTCGCAGCTGCACGAGTGTTGTCAATGGTGATATGGCGTGGAATACCATACTCTTTCACCACATCCATCAATGAAAGACGAATTGAGTCAGTATTCTCACTCACATCGCAGCGAAAGCCTATGATTTTACGAGTGCGGACATCTTGCCAAATCCAAGTTTTAGGGCGTAAAATCTCGCCATTTTTCCATTTCACAAACACATTGTGCTGATAACCATCACCATTAATCCACTCCATAGCTTCTAAATCTTCAACGGTTCGAGTCATTGCAGGGTAGAGATCGAACAATGCACGCTCGCCATCTCTTTTATAGGTGATAACCTCGGCTCTAATCTCTTTTACAAGGCGACGCTTAAAGGTTTGATAATGTGGCACTTCAATACCTTTTTCACGAGCAACCCTTTTAACTCTGCGATAAACAGCAGTGATTGCAGGTTTTTCAGGGCGAAGGTAATCACACAAAAACATATCCCAAATCTCATCATCAATAGGTGCAATCAGGCTTGTTTTAGCACCCTTACCAGTATTGCCCACCAAAAGAGAGAACCACAAAGAACGCTCAAAGTTACGGCATTTGTAATACCAGTTTTTTAATGCACCGCTTTTTACACTATGCTTATTTGCAACCAACTCAAGAGCTTCTAAAAATGGTATTTTTGAGATTAACAAATCAGCCAAAGCCATAGTTGCAAGCACTTTTTTCTTGGTGCTTTCAGCTCGCTTAAAACTAAGAGAGCTTAAATCAACATTTTGCGTTAAAAGATTGTTGATGTTGGCATAGTTTTGCTCTACACTTTTTTGTTCCACACGAGCTTGTTTAAGCACAATTTCAGCACGCACATCACAAGGCAACGACTCAAAAGCATACTCCAAACCACCGCCTGAACTCATTCTATTTTTAAACTTCCATTGTTCACGCCTAGCTTTTTTTCTTATTCCTACTATAGTTGTAGGTAAGTTTTTTAACTTTAGTGCTACCAATTCTGGAATAGTGTAAAACTCTTTTTTTGTGTTCATTTTTTAACCTGCACATGTAACTTGGTAGTTACATCCTATTAAAATTACATTTCTCACAAAGGTTTCTATAACCATTTGTTTTTACTTTATTTTTTATAGCATGTAACAGTTACATGCTTACTGCTATAAAGTTACACCCTAAAGTTAGTTAGGATGTAACTAATCCTCATCATATAAACCAAGGGCATTTGCAATTTTCAAAGCCTTACCACCTCTACCTTTAACACTACCGTTTAAAATTCGATACACATAAAAAGGTTCAAAGCCATTTTTTTCAGACCATTCTTTAACGGTTAGCCCTTGTCTTAAAATTTTTTCTCGTGCATTTTGTAATTTTTCGATCTTCATCGCATTTTTCCCTTAAAAAAATTATTTTTCTTGTGGTATAATACCTGTATAAAAGTTGGTAAATAGCAGTTATAAAAGCGTTTTTAAAAATGCTTTTTAATTGCTATGGGGTTATTTTATTTATTCAAATGGATAAATTCAAGTAAATTTTATCCGTTTGGATAAAAATATTGTTTAAGTGGTTATTATGAAATCAGAAAGGCTTAAAAGTGAACGCTCTAGGCTTGGGCTAAGTCAAAATGAGTTTGCAGAAGCGTGTGGTGTTAAAAATATTGCTCAATCAAATTATGAAAGGGGAATAAGAACGCCGTCAGCTGATTATTTAGAAAAAGCAGCCGCATTAGGTGTTGATGTGGCTTATGTGCTAACAGGCGTTAGCACGAGTGCTAGCAATGATGATGAAAGCGATCTTATTGCTATCAAAGATTACCGCTCAATTAAGGTGAGTGCAGGCTTTGGGGGCTTTAATGAAGAGCCGTATGATGTGCCAGAAACCCTTATAGAAAAGGCGTGGCTCAACGCTCGTGGCTTAAAAGCGAAAGATTGTGCAATGTTTAAAGTTTCAGGTGATTCAATGACACCAACCTTAAGCAATGGCGATGATATCATCATAAACCAAGCAGAAAAACAGCTAAAAGATGGGCAAATCTTCGTATTAAACCATCAAGGCACAATGTGGGTTAAAAAGGTGCAATTAGCTTTTGCAGGCGTGGAATTATTAAGCGACAACAAAGATTATAAGGCAATAGTACTCACCCAAGAAGAAGCCAACAGCCTTAATGTAATCGGGCGTGTGGTGCGTAGTATAAAAGAGTTTTAATATTATTTAAATGCCGTTTAAATACTTTTAAATGTTCTTTAACTTTTCGCTGTTTTGATGTTTAAAAATGGCGATTATTAAAGATTTTTTTCGCAATTCATTTTTTATAAAATTAAAGCAATAAAAAAGGGGCAATCTCTCAAAAGCCCCTTAAAATCTAGGTTTATCTCCCATCAATTCCCAACTAATCCCACATTTTCCCGTATTATTTGGTTTTCTTAATTATTGTGTTCTTTTACAACTATCTAACAGGTTGAGTTGTCCATAAAGTTATAAAATTATTGTCTATGATATTTTTTATAATTCTCAACCTGTTCTAAAATTTCTTTATACTCTTCATCTCTATCAACTGGTGGATGTGGATAGCCATATTTATCGAGTAATAATATCAAATCGACTTGTAACTTGGCTTCAATATTATCTTGCTGTAACCAGTTGGGTATCTTCAACAACTATTGCTAGTTCAATCAGTTTTTTATCAGGATAAGTGAAATTACCTTTTTTATCCTTTATACCATAATATCACATAGTAGTATTCATAAATTGTCTCTTACACCTGTTTTTTATAATATATAATGAAAAACAAAAACCGCTTATATAAGCGGTTTTAATATTTTTATTTTTTTGCAAAAATTCAAATTTACTTAAACTGCGTATCAATCACGCCACCACCTAAACAAATTTCACCGTTATAGAAAACGGCTGATTGCCCTGGGGTTACTGCAATTTGTGGCGTTTCAAATATTACTTTGATCGTACTGTCATCAATAAATGATAACGAGCAAGGTACATCTTGCTGACGATAACGAGTTTTAACACTCAAATTAAAATCGCTTTGCGTAATTTGTTGTTTTAACTCATCAATCGCAACAAAATCTAAATTTGTCGCCGTAAAACCATTTGACTGCAATGCGTCATTATTGCTGCCTTGTGCCACAATCAAAACATTATTTTTTAAATCTTTTTCTGCAACATACCAAGGCTCACCTGATTGATTTTTAAGCCCACCAATGCCAAGCCCTTTTCTTTGTCCAAGCGTATGATACATAAGCCCTTGATGTCTGCCAATAACTTCACCATCAACAGTTTTAATATCACCTGCTTGTGCTGGCAAGAAACGGCTTAAAAAATCTTTAAATTTACGCTCACCAATAAAGCAAATTCCTGTTGAATCTTTTTTTCTAGCGGTTACTAAATCTAACTTTTCTGCAATCTCACGCACAACTGGTTTTTCAAGCTCACCGACTGGAAACAATGATTTTGCGATTTGTTGCGAAGTTAGGGTATATAAAAAATAGCTTTGATCTTTGTTGTTATCAAGCCCACGCAACAGTTTTGGATTTTCATCAAAAGTACGACGAACATAATGCCCCGTTGCAATAAAATCAGCCCCTAAATCTTCAATGGCATAATCCAAAAATGCCTTAAATTTAATTTCTTTGTTACATAAAATATCAGGATTTGGCGTGCGTCCTGCTTTGTATTCACTCAAAAAATGTTCAAAAACATTATCCCAATATTCAGCTGCGAAATTGATTTTGTGAAGATGAATGCCCAATTTATCGCAAACTTTTTGTGCATCTTCCAAATCAGCAGCTGCCGTGCAATATTCAGTATCATCGTCTTCTTCCCAATTTTTCATAAAAAGACCTTCAACTTGATAGCCTTGCATTTTAAGAAGATAAGCACTCACCGATGAATCAACACCGCCCGACATTCCACAAATTACTTTTTTGCTCTGATTTTCTTGAAAGTGGCTAAAATCAAATTCAGGAAAAAATGATTTAAAAATCTGTTCCATACAATTATTTCACCTCGTGAAAAATTTGATCAGTTTGCGAATTTTTGTTTTTTTCAAACCGCTTTAATTCATCGCTACTTACTTCACCGCTTGCAACTTTTGCTTTTAAGCCATCGCAAGCGTCTTCGCAATCACACATTTTTTCCATTCCAAGAACGGTAATGCCACCGCACGAACCTTTAATAGTTTTGCCTTTCATAATAAAACCAATCGCCATACCAAAGATGATCAGCAGAAAAAATCCAAGAGTAATAATGATAGTATATAATGCTGTTGTCATAAAAAATCCTATTTAGTTAATTGTTCAAAAGCACTTGAGTGATAGGCTTTGAAACCATCTTTTTCTTTCACAATAAGATAAACGGCTAAATGTTCTTTTTCTGCAACTTCTAATGCTTTGTCTTTACCCATCACAAAAAGACCTGTTGCCAAGCCATCAGCATGCATTGATGTTGGAGCAAGCACGGTGATTGATGCAAGGTTATGAGTTATTGGCATTTTAGTAACAGGATCGATAATATGAGATAAACGAACGCCATTTTCATCTTCGAAATAATTACGATAGTTTCCAGAAGTTGCCATTCCTAAATTATCAACACTAATTACCGTTTGAATTTCACTACCTTGTATTAAGTTAGGTTTTTCAATAGCGATTTTCCATTTATCATCATTTGCTTTTTTACCTTTGATACGAAGTTCACCACCAATCTCAACTAAATAATTTTCAATACCTTTACTTTCTAAAAACTCGGCAACTTTATCAACGCCAAAACCTTTAGCAATTGAAGAAAGATCTATATACACACCGTCCTGATCTTTAATTAAGTAAAATTTGCCATTTCCTTTTTTAAGAGCAATATGATTGATACCAATAAACTTTGATACTTTTGCTAATTGCTCGCTACTTGGCACTTTGTTTAAGCGTTTATCAGGGCCAAAGCCAAATAAATTTACGATAGGACCTACAGTTACATCAAGTTTGCCTTTGGTGATATTATTTAACTCAATGGCTTCTTGTACTACGGTTGCAAAATCTTGTGAAATCTCTACCGCTTGAAAAGCTTTTGCTTGTTTATTGAAAAGTGTAATTTCACTATTTTTTTGATAGGTGCTCATCGCATTATTAACTTCGATTAAAACCTGATCAACATCTTTCTTGAGAGTTGCAACGTCTACACTATCATCGCTATCAACAAAATCAACGTGATAGGTAGTCCCCATTGTTTTTCCTTGAAAGTTTTTTTGCACATCTTTATCACCGCAAGCGGTCAAAAAAACAACAAAAAATGCTAATAATAATGTTTTAGATTTTTTAAGTAAATGAAAATTTAAAAAGCTCATATTCTCTCCTTGAAAAAAATTATTTTTATTATAAAGTTTTTTATAAAAAAAATCTTTGTTATTTAGCAATTATTCAAGTATTCTTGTGCTTCTTTTATGGTTTTACCACGTTTAAATAAGAGATCCCACTGACTTCCACCAAGCTGACGCCATAAAATAGCTAAACGAACGGAGGTTAATAATAAAGCTCGTACTTGTGCTTGAATGTGAGGTTGCATTAGATGTTCTTTATTTCCTATTATTTTTATTTTAGATGATACAGGGCTTATCAGTTCAACGTAAATATCAGCAAAAGTTTCAATGATACTACTGTGTGTTATTTCATTGCCACAAAGTTCTAACTTTCTTTTAAGGTGTTCAAAGCGTGATGAAATTTTACTCAATACTTCTTTATCATTCATTACCTTTTTACTTAGTTTCATAATACCAATAATATATCCTAGTCTATGACTAGTTGTTTTATGATAATTTCCTAGTATATAAGGTGTTTGCTCAAGTCCTTTTTTTATCAAAGTTAGATCGCCACCAAGAATATCAAGGGTGTTATCAGCATTGGTAATCAATAAACTTTGTAAAAGGGGAGTTGCATTTTGAGTATCAAAAAATCCTTTTTGTGCAATATTATCAATAATATCAACCGCTTGTATAATAGCTGAAAAAGCTAATGTTTTTTCATTCATTACTATTTTATCCCTTATTTTTTATCTTAAGTAAGATTATAGCATTTTTATAGCAACTATTATAATTGAAATGCTATGTTGTATTTGTATAAAAAATAGGTTACTATGCTCTAGCAGTAACTATTTTATATACAAAATGTGATCTTCTTCACATTTTTGAAATAAAAATTCAAAAATATCTTTTTATTATGAAGTTTTTATGTATAATTAACTGTGAAACGTTTTTCTACTATGGAGTATAATATGAAATTTTCAAAAACACTTTTAGCGTCTTCTATGGTTCTTGCTTTTGCAGCTTCTGCACAAGCGGCTCAATTTGATTTAACCTTTGGTATGCAAGCAGGTACAAACTCAAATGAGTATAAAGCAGCAGAATTATTTGCAAAAGAAGTTGCAAAAAACTCACAAGGTAAAATTGAAGTTAAATTGTTAGCAGATGGCCAACTTGGAAACGATTTAAAAATGATGAAATCTCTTTCAAAAGGTCGTTTAGATTTCACTTTCTCTGAATCAGGTCGTTTTGCCTCATTCCCAGGATTTGAAGAAGCACAAGTTTTTGCACTTCCTTACCTTTTCAAGAATTTTGAAACAGCACAAAAAGCAGTATTTGATACTCAATTTGGTAAAGACTTGTTAAGTAAAATTAACAATAAATTAAAAATTACTGTTTTAGCAGATGCTTATAATGGAACTCGTCAAACTACTTCAAATCGCCCAATTAATTCAATTGATGATATGAAAGGATTGAAATTACGTGTACCAGGAGCACCTGCTAATAAAGCATACGGTCAATACACAGGAGCAAGCGTTGTTTCAATGGCATTCGCTGAGGTTTATTTAGCACTACAAACCAATGCTGTTGATGCTCAAGAAAACCCATTATCATTAATTGATGCTAAAAAATTCTATGAAGTTCAACCATATCTTGCTATGACTAATCATATCTTAAACGATCAGTTATATCTTGCAAGTAGTGAAACAATGATGAAACTTCCAAAAGATTTACAAAAGGTAGTGAAAGATGCCGCTGTTAAAGCTGCTAAATACCATACTGAATTATTCCAAAATGATGAGAAAAAATTGGTAGAATTCTTTAAAACAAAAGGTGTTAAAGTAACTTATCCTGAAACTGCACCATTCCAAGCAGCTATGAAACCATTCTATGATGAGTTTATCAAAGCACAAGGTGAAGTTGGTAAAAAAGCAGTTGAAGAAATGCTTAACTTAAAATAGTTAATATTCTTTAATAATGCGTAAAATAAAGCAATCTTCACTTTGAGGATTGCTTTCTATTATTTCTTATCTCGGTAATATATTATGAACTTAATAAAAAAAATAGAAGAATATTTAGGAGCTACGTTAATATTAATAATTTTTGGTATTTTGTTAGTGCAAATTATCTCTCGTCTTTTTAATGTTCCCATTGTAGGAACAGAAGAACTTTCACGATTACTTTTTGTATATGCTTCAATGCTTGGTATTAGTATAGGGGTGAAATATCAACAACATATTTTTATAGATTTCATCACTAACTTTATGTCTGATTCTGTTCGTAAAGTGGTAAACTCATTTACGCAGGTTGCTATTTGGATTTGCTTGATTTTATTTATTAAATTAGGTTTTTATGTTTTTAATGACGCTTTTTTTACCCTTGATGATTTAGAAATAAGTGAAAAGTGGCTTTATGCACCATTGCCTTTTATGTCTATTCTTATTATTATTAGATTTATAGAAACACAATATCAGAATTTCAAACATAAAATCTCATATATTCCAGCAACGGTATTTGTTATTGCAAGTATTATGGTTTTCTCATTATTAGCTGCAAATCCTGATAGTTTCTCATTTTTAATATTAAGTCAATATGTTGATTTTGGCGGTAACGCAGTTTATGTTTCTCTTCTATTTTGGCTTGTAATAATGTTTTTAGGCGTACCTGTTGGCTGGTCATTATTTATTACATCGGTTGTTTATTTCTCATTAAGCCGTTGGGAGATAGTTCTTGATGCAGCTCCAAAACTTATTGATAGCTTAAATAGTTTTACCTTGTTGTCTGTGCCATTCTTTATTCTTACAGGAGTGTTAATGAACACAGGAGGAATTACTGAACGAATTTTCCATTTTGCAAAAGCAATGCTTGGGCATCACACAGGAGGAATGGGACACGTAAACATCGGTGCAAGTTTGATTTTCTCTGGAATGAGTGGCTCTGCATTGGCTGATGCAGGTGGTCTTGGACAACTTGAAATTAAAGCAATGCGTGATGCGGGCTACGATGATGATATTTGTGGTGGTATAACTGCAGCAAGTTGTATTATAGGTCCTCTTGTACCTCCTAGTATTGCAATGATTATTTATGGTGTAATCGCTAACGAATCAATCGCAAAACTATTCGTAGCAGGATTCGTTCCTGGTTTATTAATTACCATAGCATTGATGGCAATGAACTTTATTGTTTCAAAAAAACGAGGTTACAAACCAACGCCAAAAGCAAGCAAACAAGAACGTTGGGAAGCCTTTAAAAGTGCTATTTGGGCAGTATTAACACCAATTATTATTATCGGTGGTATTTTTTCAGGCTACTTCACCCCAACTGAAGCGGCAGCAATCGCAGCACTTTATTCAATGTTTATTGGATTTTTTGTATATAAAGAACTTACTTTAAAAACGCTCTTTAAAGGCTGTATTGAAACCATTTCAATTACAGGGGTAACTGTTTTAATGGTGATGACGGTAACTTTCTTTGGAGATATGATTGCACGAGAACAAGTGGCAATGCAAATTGCTGAAATTTTTGTAGCAATGGCAGATTCACAGTTTACTGTACTGATAATGATTAACTTACTATTATTATTTTTAGGTATGTTTATCGACGCTTTAGCGTTACAATTTTTAGTGCTACCAATGCTTATTCCTATAGCGGTTCATTTTGGTATTGATTTAGTATTCTTCGGTGTATTAACCACATTAAATATGATGATTGGTATTTTAACACCACCTATGGGAATGGCTTTATTTGTGGTTGCTCGTGTGGGTAATATGTCGGTTTCAACGGTTACCAAAGGCGTAATTCCGTTTATTATTCCAATATTCATTACCTTACTGATTATCACTATTTTCCCATCAATAATAACATTCTTACCGAATTTGTTATTAGGTTGATAATATAATAAACCTCGCAGAGAAATCCTTCATATTATTAGTAGTATGAAGGATTTTTTATTACTATAAGATAAGTGAGTGGTATGAATTTATATAAAATTTAAAATCAGATTAGGCGTAAAGTATTTTTGAATAGAACTTGTTAATAAAAATGCTTTTTTTGAATGGTTTTAAGCCAATCATTTGAGTTTTTGTCATTTTTTATTGATTAAAATATAAAATTAACTATAATATAGGAAATTCCTAGCCTGGGTGGCGAAATTGGTAGACGCAGCGGATTCAAAATCCGCCGGGTAAAACCGTGTCGGTTCGAGTCCGACCCTAGGCACCACTGTTTAATTTTACAGCGTTCCCTAATGTTCAAAACTGTTAATAAGTCTTTGATTTTTTAACTTTTATTGTTCTTTTAAGTTTTTTCAAGTTCGTTAAAGGTTCGTCAAAACCGTGTTTTATTGTTCCCTTTATTGTTCCCTGATTTTTTCAGAACGAAAAAATAATAAAACGCAATTTGATAATTTTTACAACGGAAAAAATTTAAAATGGCTAAACAAGTAAAACCCTTAAATAATACTCAAATCAAAAATGCTAAACCAAAATTAAAAGAATACTTATTAAGCGATGGTAACGGCTTACATTTAAAAATAATGCCTAATGGTTCTAAATTATGGCAGTTTATTTACTCTTTAAATAAAAAACGATTTAAAATTAATTTAGGGCGTTATCCTAATTTATTGCTTATAGATGCAAGAGCTAAAAGAGAAGAATATAACGCACTATTAGCACAAGGAAATAACCCTAAAACATTCAAAACCGAACAAAAATTAAAGCAAATAACAATTTCAGATTTCTTTATAGAATGGTTTGATTATTGGAAGACAGACAAAGATCTAAAAACAATAAAAAAATGCTTAATGCACTCTAAAAAACACTTGATCCCATACTTTGGACATTTTACGATAAATGAATTAGCCGATAATGTGAAAACTATTTATAGTATATTGTTACCCTTATCAGAAAGAATAAATAATACTACATTAAAAATAAAAGGCTATTTGTGTATGATGTTTGATTATGCGATTATAAAAGGTATTATTGTAAATCACAATTTAAACACATTATCAAAAGTAATAAAGGAAAAGAAAGCACAGCATCAAGCAACAGTAAAGGCGAAGCAGTTACCACAGTTGTTATATTATCTAGATAACTCAAACAGTCGAGCAGAAACTAAAAATTTGATCTTATGGCAACTTTTAACAATGGTACGCCCTTTTGAAGCATCTAATGCACAATGGCAAGAAATAGACTTTAAAAATAAAGCGTGGAACATACCAGCCAATAGAATGAAAGGAAGAACAGACAAAAAACGCCCCCACACTGTACCGTTAAGCAGTCAAGCAATAAATATTTTGCAAGAAATGAAAGAGCATACAGGAGGCTATAAATATATTTTTACAAGCCTAACAGATAGAGATAAGCCGATGAGTAGCGAAACAGCAAACACTACAATAAAAAGGCTAAATAATGGCAAATTTAAAGGAATTTGCACCGCCCACGGATTAAGAAGAACAGCCGCTACTTATTTAGCTGATCAAGGTTGCGATCCTTATTTGATAGATGCTTGTTTATCTCATACAGTAGGCAACGCCACCGCAAGAATATATAACAATAGTGATTATTTGAAATTAAGACGCCCAATAATGGAAAAATGGGGCGAATTTGTGGAAAGTTGCAGAAGATAAAAAAAGATTGGATTATAAAAAAACAATGTGATATAATAACATCACACAAAGGGGTAAAGATGATTAAAAGTTTTAAGCATAAAGGATTAGAAGTTTTTTTTAAAACAGGTAATACAAAAGGGTTAAGAAGCGATCATATACGCAAAATTAATAGTATTTTAACTTTGATTGATGGTGCTAGTATTGAACAAGATTTTAATCACTTGTTTAAATGCCACGAGTTAAAAGGCGAAAGAAAAGGGATCTACTCAATGACCGTTAGCGGTAATTGGCGTATAACTTTTAGTTTTGAAAATGGTGATGCTTATATTTTAAATTATGAAGATTATCATTAAGGAGCAACAACAATGAGAAAACCAGCACACCCTGGCGAAGTTTTATATGATGGTTTTATTGAACCGTATAATATAAAAATCGGAACACTTGCAAAGCATTTAGGATTTTCAAGGGAAACATTAAGCCGAGTAATACACGGTAAAACAGCTATAACGCCTAATATAGCATTAGCACTTGAAGAAGCGGGAATAAGTACCGCTAGAATGTGGTTAGATTTACAAACACAGTACAACCTTTATGAAATGAAAAAAGCACGAGTACAAAAGATAGCCGTTTTTGACTTGAATTGTCAGTTAGCTTAAAAGAGTAAAGCAGTCATTATTGACTGCTTTTTTGTTATTTCAATATAGTAAAAATATTTTTTATTTAATATTTTGTATAAAAATTTTTTTCATTAAAAAATATGCCTAAAACCACTACAACCGCCCCACGCCTGCGGACTTAATGAGGCGTTTTTTTAACACCATAAAGTTATTTAACAAAGGGATCTTTGAATAATACACGGATCTCATCGCTAGCCCTTATCTACAAAGGGGGCTTTGATATGATCAGTATATAAAAAAATGCTTAAAATCTATGAAAAAATCAGTTGTTAAGGTTTAACAGAATTTGACAAAATTTAACACGCATTAAAATCACTATAAAAAATGGCTTTTTTAGCTATTTTCATTTCCTTTTTTTACTTTTAATTGTAGATTTCAAATCAACAATAATAAGCCCTTTATTTATATTTTTAATACTTTATTATGTAAGAGTTAATCAAGCTATGATTGATCAACCTATTAAAATTTAAACAAAAGGTAAACTAATGAAATTACAAACACAAAAAATATTTAATCAATATATCCAACGCCAAGCAGAGCTAAATCATATTGAAGTTGATAATATTAACTCTTTTAATGTTGCCCCCCAACCTGAACAACGTTTTGAAGAAAAGGTACAAGAAAATAGTGATTTTTTAAGTAAAATTAACCTTGTATTTGTTGATAATCAAAAAGGGCAAAAAGTACTAATGGGAACTAATGGCACTATTGCAGGACGAACAGATACAACAAAAAACGATCGTAACCCTAGAGATATGAAGGAGCTTAAAGATTGTTTTTATACTTGTGAGCAAACAAACTATGACACCCTTATTACTTATGAACAGCTTGATGCGTGGCGACACAAAAAAGAATTTCAACAACTTTATACTAAAACACTAGCAAAACAAATAGCACGAGATCGTTTGATGATTGGTTTTAATGGTAAACAAGTAGCATCAGAAACCGATAGAAACGTTAATACAAAGCTAGAAGACGTTAATATCGGTTGGTTACAGCAAATACGCTTACAACCTGAACATTATTTAAATAATGTCAGAATCGGAGAGAATGAAACCTATAAAAATCTTGATGCTTTAGTAGTTGATGCACATAAAAACTTTATTTCAGAATGGGAACAAGACAGCACCGATTTAGTTGTTGTTTGTAATAGCAAATTATTAAATAAAAAATTCTTTGATTTAGCTAATAGCGTTGAAGATGCAATCAATCAGCAAGCATTTAATCAGTTAATACACCAGCATATTTTAGGCGGTTTTAATGTTGTTACTCCTCCATTCTTTCCTGAAAATGCTTTTTTAATTACTACGTTTGATAATCTTTCAATTTATTTACAACGTGGAACTACACGACGTTCTATTATTGATAATCCAAAACGTAATCAAGTTGAAGATTTTAGATCAATCAATGAAGCCTTTGTGGTTGAAGATTTTAATAAAGTTGCTTTTGTTGAAGGCATTGCTATAGCTTAAAAGGTGAAATAATGAAACTAGATTTTTTAAATAAAGAACATGCTGAAAAGTTAAAAGAATTAGAATATAATTTTTTAACAAAAAAAGAAGATTTTGACAAATTAAACAGTAAGCTAATAACAATTCATAATGAGATTGAAAAGCATAACGATCATATTATGAAGTTAAAAGAAGAACAGGAAACCCTGCAAAATACTAAAGATTTAACTATTGATAATATTATCGCTTTTAAGCAGAAAAAAATAGAAATCAAAGATAAACTAGAATTTTGTAATGCTTATATTGAAGACTTACAAATCACAAGAGAGGATTTAATTGTTAATAGTTCTGTTGAGCAAGATATAAAATAATTAAAACAAAATATTCAAGAATGTATTTGCGATGGTTTTGTTTGCTATTTTTCTGAAAATAAAGAAACAGCACTAGATAAAATCAAAGGGTTTGGGGTATTTAATGATGATGAACTGCCAAGCATAACGCCATCAAATGGAAAAAATGACAGGATTAAAAACAAGTTTATAGAAACAATAAATAAACAAGTGATTGAGCTATTTAACGAATCTAAAATCTATGAAATTATGAATGAAAAATATAAAACTGATGCTTTATATAAAGGCGGTTATCAAGCAAGAAGCCCAATAGAAAGACACCTAGAACAATTAAGACTTGAAAAAGCAGAAGCATCTGGAAATAAAATTTTAAGAGGTTTAGAACGTTTAGGAATTAAAAGGGGGTAACTTATGGCAATGCAAAAAATTAAAAATTATTTAGAAAAAAATAAAAAATTAACCGATATTAAAGAAGATGAACGTTTATTACAAGTTGAGTATAATACCGCAAATTTAGAAAAACTGCGTGCTGACATTTGTAGTAATGAGTTTATGAAATTTGTTGATATTATTATTACAGATGAGGAACAAGGTTATATTGAAAATTCATCTGATATTATTCTAGGAACTACAGATACAAGACTTAAAGATAAAGAACCCCACGCGGTTGTAGAGTTTGATAATAGTATTTTTAAATGTGAAACTGTTGAAAATAATAATTATATTATTTTTGATGATATTGACAAGCGACGACACGACAAAAAAGCAACGGAAAAACTAATAGAAAGATTATTTTATAATAATATTAGTTCTAATCTTGTATCAGTTGGCTTTAATGGAACACACAGAGCTGACAACAGCGATCCATTAAAGTATCCGCTGGGCAATGACGTGGCAAAAGGGTGGCTACAAAAAATAAGAGAGCAAGCAGGCGAGCAAGTTATAAATTCTGCAGAAGTTGGCAAAGAACAAAAATATAAAAGTCTTGCTAAATTATTCAAAAAGGCAAAAGAAAAAGTACACCCATTAACGGCAGTAAATGGCGAGCTAATAGCATTTTGTGGGCTTGATATTTTAGAAGATGAAAGCGTTAATAGTAATGATTTAGAAAGAAAAGGTTATATTTTAACGTCAAGCGTAAAAAGTGGTTTGAAACGTATTATTGTTCCATATTTACCGCCAAATAGTGTTTTATTAACAACAGCTGAAAATTTAACTTTAATGATATGCAAAAACTATACTAGCTTTAAAATATTAAATAATGTAAGTAGAAATAAAATTAACAGTTTATTTAGCACTGCGGTATCATTTGAGATAAAAGATTATAAAAAAGCAGTGTTAATTGAAAAAGTTAATTTTATAGAATAATTTTCTATTGGTTTTTAAGTTCTTTTCTGTTTTCTATTTCATACTTAAAAGCTAATAAAAGCAGGGCGGATTATAGCAATATAAACCGCCCTTTATATTTTTATATTAAGCAGGATTAAACAAGGCTTAAAGCCGTTATAATGAAATCATATTAAATAGCCTTTAATCATCTTTAAAAACGCAAAATAACGCAGAATTTCAACCGCTTGATCATATTATAAAACATTCAAATAAAATCATTTTAGAGCCTTAAACAAACACACAAGAACCCAAAAGAACTATATTTTTTATATTTTGTATTGTTTTTAGAAAGGTTACTTTGTAGAATAATCAACAAAATAACAAAAACGATCTTAAACTATTTCTAATAATACAAGGCTTTAAAATGACAACAGACAATCAACAATTCAAGCTACCGCCTAGAGAGTGGTACACACTGGAGCAAGCGGTTAAAAGAATCAAAGAATTAACAAATCAAGATGTGACTATTGATGATTTAATTCACTATTGGCACAATGAACAATTAAATTTTGTTATATATATTAATTTTCTAAATACATTAAAAATAAAATTAGGTACAAACAACAGTAATACAGATTATATTTTAGGAAATATTGGAAAACAAAAAATAAAAGCTAGTGATTTTTACTTTTTTTTATTACATAACGAGTACGAACTCAAAAAATATAATAACTATAGAAATTGTTATATTGGAGATTTCACGGCTATCGATAAAAACAAATTAGAAGAATACAAAAAAAATTTTCAAAAGAATAAAGACCAATTATCAAAAAAACTAGAAAAAATAACATTTAAAAAAGAGCAAGCTAAACACGAACAAAACGAAGAAGAAATTTTACACCTAGAGATAGAAGAAAGATATACAAAATCATCAATATTTTTTAATTCAAATGAAATAAAAGAACTACAAGAAGAAATAGAGCATATAAAACATTTTGATAAAAATTTTTTTAATGAAAAAATAATATCACCTTTTGAAGTTGAAGGTTTTTTATATATAGACTCATATGAAAAACCCAACCCCTATGAACTTAATAATACAAAAATAAATATCAATGATATTATATTAAGCGTAATGAAAAATGATGAACCAGATTTTATTAACTTTGATTTTAAGGCTAAAAAAGATATTTATATTTCATTTAATGATGTGTGTATTTTAAATGAAGAATTAGAAGACTTTTTACAAGGTATAAATAAAAGATTTGAATTACAACAAATAATAAAGGAAACGAAATCTAGAGATAGAATAGGACGAAAGAGCGAACAAGGGAAAGAAAAAATAATAAGAATAATGCACAATATTTTTAAAGAAAACCCTAACGCATCAAGAAATAAAATATTAGATTATGTTGTTGATAATTATGATTGGGTTAAAGAAACCGTAAAAGGATACGCAAAAGAAGAAGAACAAGCAGGGCGAGAAATAGGAGCGACCAAAAATAAAAAAATAAATTTAGTAATCCCTAAAAAAGATTACAACTACTAAAAAAATCTTATAAGGCTTGATAATTTCAAGCCTTTTTTGTGGGTATAAATAGGCGTTTTAATTTATACCTATAAAAATAATTTTTACTGTATAACATATTGATTTCATTTTATTTTTTATGGGTATAAATTAATTTATACCTAGGTATTAATTATTTATACCTATTCATTTAAAATTTTATTCTATATCATTCCCACCGAACCTTAACGACAAAAAAACAGCATTGGGGAACGCATATTTTTTTAGAGAGTTCAAAAAAACATTTTTTAATTAAATTTACAGGAGTTTATCAAATGAAAACACAAGAAAACATAAACCCAAACATTGATCGAGGTGCGACGCTAGTAACATTAAATGATTTAATCAATGTTTACAAAATAGGCAAAAAGACGCACATTTACAGACTTATTAAAGACGGTGAATTTTTAAAGCCGATGAAGTTCGGACGCTTTAATAAATGGCGTGTTAAAGATGTTGAAGAATGGATCGAACAAAGAGTACAAGAAACACAAGGAACTATTAACTAATGGCTATCAATATTTATTGCCCTAAATGTAATGAAAAATTGAGTACACGCACGAGTGAGAGACCGACAGAAACAACAGTGCAAGCGGTTATATATTGTGGTAAATGTTTAAATTTTAGGGGGCTTTTTATTGGTGAAATAACTCATCAAGAGACAGCCGAATGGCAAACACTAAAAGATATTAAACAGTTAAAAAAACAAGGGAAACAACCTTAATAATTTAGGGTTGTAAGTATGAGTAATAAGGTATTGATGAGAGCAATAGAAAAAAGAAACGCCCCTATAACTAAGGTTATAAAGGCGTTCAAGGCTTTTATTAAAAGCAAAAGAGTACGATTTTTAACCAATCAAACGCAAAACAGCAAAAAAAACCATTGAAAACCACAAAAAAGGCGGTTATACTGCGTCTATTATCTATCAAAAAGATAGCCGAGCGTCAGAACTCGAACATATACAAGGCGGACAATAGTACGCCCTTACAGCGTGCTTTTTTTGTTTGTGCGTCATATCATACAATGCTATGTTATAATAGCTTTGTATCTATGGTAGCACGCAGTGAGAAAGGTTTTGCCCTTTGCTGTATTCCTTGTATTGCAGTTTCTGACCTCGTTGCGTGTTACCGCCCAAGCGTCAGAACTTATGCGGTAACTTCTAAAATTTTATACAAGGAGTTATCAAAGATGACTAATATATTCACGCGTGCAAAAAGCACAACAGCCCAAATTTTAACCAATCAAACGCAAAACAACAAAAAAACCATTGAAAACCACAAAAAAGGCGGTTATACTGCGTCTGTTATCTTCAAAAAGATAGCCAAGCGTGACAACTTGAACAATATAACCAAGGCGGACAATAGTACGCCCCTAAAGCGTGCTTTTTTTGTTTGTGCGTCTATCAATGTAAAACCGTGTTATAATGGTTTTTCATCTATGGTAGCACGTGATAGGAAAGGCTTCGCCCTTTGCTGTATCCCTTGGTTTGCAGTTTGTCACCCTGTTACGTGTTACCGCCTAATTGTGACAAATAAAGCGGTAATTCCTGAAAATTTAGCCAAGGAGTTATCAAAGATGACTAATATATTCACGCGTGCAAAAAGCACCATCACAACTTTAAAAAATCTTTTCACTTTTGCAAAATTACGCAAAAATCACACCGCTATAAAAGAGCTTGAAACACAATCAGAGCCTGTTATAGATTTCAACTACAACCCTTTTGAGAATTTTGAATACTCACAAATTCAAGGGGGTGAATAATGATTCAATTTAACCTTACACAAAACCAAATTAACAAAAAAATTCTTGAATTAACTAGCGAGCTTGATACCGCCGCATTTAAACTTGATACGCTTGAAATATTGCCGAACTTGTTCGCAGATTTAGCGGAAAATTTGCCAAAGGGTAAAAACAAGGAAGATATTCTAGCAGGCGTTGATTTTATGGAAGCACAAATAAAAGACTTAAATAAAAGCACCGCTAAAACCTTTTTAAAACTGCTAAATATTATTGAGAGCTTGAAGAATTTGCAGAAGTTACAAAAGCAAATGCAACAAGCAAAGCAAGCTAAAAAAATCAAAAAAGAAAAGAAAAAGCACAGGGGGAAAAATGGCAAAAAATAACCCTGATAATGCAATCACTTTAAACCTAAATAAAAAAAGCGATAGTTTTTTTGCAGAACTTGAAACCGCTTTACTATTTAGAGAGCTAGAACACGCTTTATCCGATTATTACGCATATAAAGAGGAATCAAAGCACCTAGAGAGATTATCACAACTAGCAGATGTTAGACAGGTTTACATCAAGCATCTAAATGCTAAATACTCAAACATATCGCAAGATATTTTTGATATTTATGTAGGTAAAAAATAACAAATAGGCTTTTTTATGTGGAACTATGAGCAAAACGCCCAAAGGGTTGAAAGCGAACAGCAAGCAAACATTCAAAGACTGTTAAGCAACAAAGCAGAGCAAAAACAAGCAAAGGTAAAACCGTTTAATAATTTAACGGCTAAACAAATTGAAGTTTTTAATCTTGTTGGGGCTAGTTCGTTTTATTTTGTAGAAAATCTTTTAAAAACCTTGCCAAACAGACAACAGCAAGAATATTTTAGAAGTGTTTACATAAAAGACTATAAAAGCGTAAAAGATGACGGCTCTACATCGTTCCACATAGGAAACAAGCAAAGAAACTATGCAAACACACAATTAAGGGCATTTTTTGAAAAGCGTTTAAAATTAGTATTAGAGCAATATAATTTTAATTTTGAATGGTTAGACGATACCCTGTACAGTTTTAAAACCTTTGAAATATATCAAACAGTAATACAGGATAAAACTAAAAGCAAAGCAGATGTTATTAACAATATTTTTACACCTAAAGGAGCAACAGCTCTTTCAAATAATAAAAAACCTTTACCTTTTTTCTTATTCAATGAAAGAAAGCTAAAAGAAATTAGTAAACAATTAGCAGATGCTTTTAGCGGTTTTCAATATGATTTTTTTAGAGCCTTACAACAAAGAAACCTTACAACAAATAACAAAAAAGAATTTAATGAAGCATTAAGAGATTGTTATAAATTATGCGGTGAAATGTGTGGATTTATAAACTTTAAGATTAAAGGGTGGGACGGTTTTTTAAAAGTAGAAGCAAAGGGTAAAAAATACCGATTAAGCACCATTCAAGAAGCTATAAATAAAATAGCTTGTGAAGAACATTGGCTAAAAGTATTGCAAACTATTCAAAAGCGAATGGTTGAGCATATTGCTATTGCTTGTGGTGAAGTGCAAAAAAATAACAGCCCTTATATATCAAGAGAAGTATTTAGCAAGCATAAAGCAAAAATTAAAAGAAGTTATGATTTTTTAAGAGAAATGATAATAGAAAATATTAAAGATGCAGATGAACAGGTAAGCCTTTATGATGCTTTTATGAGTTCGATTTCTAACCCAACTAACCGACGCATTGAAATGATGACAAGGGTTAGAGGCGTTGAAGAATGGAGCAAAGAGAAAGGACTAACAGGGCTATTTATTACTTTGACCGCCCCTAGTAAATACCACGCACAAAGAGCAAGCGGAGGATTTAACCCAAAATGGAACGGAGCAATCCCAAAAGATACCAACAACTATTTAAACAAAGTATGGCGACAAATAAGGGCTTTATTAGAAAAAAATAATATATTTGTTACAGGGATTAGAACGGTTGAGCCACATCACGACGGCACACCGCACTGGCATTTATTCATCTTTGTTAAAGCTGAACATAAAGGCAAAGTTATTGAGATATTTAAGCAAAAAGCATTAGAAGAAGACGGTAGCGAAAGAGGAGCAAAAGAGCATCGTGTAACCGTTAAATATGAAGATGAAAGCAAAGGATCTTTTGCTGGCTATGTTGCTAAATATATTGCAAAAAATATTGACGGCTTTACAAATGAAGATTTAAAAAGCGATGAAGCACAAAACATAGATTTAAAAGAAAATGCTAGCAGGGTGAGAGCGTGGGCGAGTTTATGGGGCTTGCGTCAATTTCAATTCGTAAGAGCGGGAGACGTTGGTGTTTATAGAGAGTTAAGAAGAATTGTAGAAGCAGATATTAAAACAGATGAAAGTCTGAAAGAGTTATTAGACTATGCAGACAAAGGAGAATATAAAAACTACATAGAAGCACAAGGCGGGGCAATGGTGAGAAGAAAAGACCAACTAGCGAGGGTTACCTATGCAGAACGTAAGCCGAACAAATACGGAGAAATAAGCAAGAAAACAATAGGCGTTAAAACTCTATTAGAGCAGGTTATCACACGTAAAAAACAATGGAAACTTAAAAAAGCAAATAAAACCAAACAAGAAACCGCAACCGCTCTTAATACGGCTCTACAATCTGAAACTAATAATACAGGGCGTAGCCCTGCTTGGACTTGTGTCAATAACTGTAACCAAGAACAAAACTATTATATTTTTGAAACTAAAGAAAATTACGAAAGACAGTTAAAAACATTAGAAAAAACCGATGAAAAAAACCGTATTTTTATTAAATATTTAACACCACAAGGGTTAAGTGAGATATATAGCGGACGAGAAATGGAAATATCACAACAAAATGGGCTTTATTTACGATTTAGACGCAATTTTGAAGGCGTTTGTATTGGTGAGTTAGAGCTATATCAAAAGGATAAAGAGCCGTTAAACCGTGAAAAAATATTAAAAGCACACGCTACAAACAAATATTTTATAAATCAGCTAGATAATGAAGAAATATCGCCAAATTATCCGCTAATGCGTGGTTATTGGTTGCGAGAATTATGCAATAAAAAACGCATACCTTTTGGCAAAGGTGGGTATTATTTAGAATTAACCGATAATTTAGAGATTAAATTAACTGATTAAAAAAACAGTATTCAAACAATTTATTAACATAGGGAGTAAACTAAATGAACCAACAAAAAAACACAGAATTGAACAAAATAGACGATTTATTAACAAGAGTTGCAAGCATAGAAACCCAGCTTGATAAACTAGATAAAAAGTTAGCAAAAGCCGAAATTATAGAAACCTTAACATATAAAGATATAGCCAAAATAATGGGGCTTTCTTATGATGCTATTGTTAGACGAGTAAGCAAGCGTGCTGATTTTCCTAAACCTATCAACGGTATAACAAAAAGACCTAGATTTTTAAAATCTGATATTTTGACATATTTACAAAAATAGGGGGCGTTATGTGTTTTTTAAAAGAAATTATAGATATAAATAATCAGTTAATAGAAGCAAAAAAAGACATAAACGAAGAAGTAAAAGAACTAACAGGAGTAAATAAACAATATTTTACTAAAAGCGATATTTATGAATTTTTTAATATTACTCAATATATGCTAACGAGTATTAAAAAAAATAAAAAATTCCCTAAACCTATTTTAGTTATAGGAGGCAGGGCAATTTATAGTAAAAATTCATTAATTGCATATTTTGAAAAATATCCACATTATACACATTCAAAATTTGAAGAGATATTTTATACTCATAATGATATAGAACAGATTTTTAAATTGACGTACAGCCAATTAAAATATATAAGATTAAATAATAAAAAAGATTTTCCCCAAAAAGTAACAGAGGGAAGAAGTAAAACCCCTGCTTATTATAAAAAAGATATTGAAAAATTTTTTAAAAACTATCATCAAGCATAGAAACCGAGAACAGAAAGATAAAATAACCCTGAACTTTATAAAAGCAGGGTTATTTTTTATTTAAAATTTGACAAGAGCAAATCAAACGATCAATAATGAAATGCAATTTTTTATTGCTGATGTTCCCTTTAATGTTCCCTAACTTTAAAAGAATAATTAAAAAATAATGTAAAATCAATAGTTTAGTCGGTTTGTGCAAGTCTGACCCTAAAGCACCACTGTTTGATTTTACATCATTCTCCTAACATTCAAAACAGTTAATAAGTCTTTGATTTATTAAAATTTATTATTCTTTTAGCCTTTTTTAAGTTCGTTAAAGGCTCATTAAAAATATTTTTTATTAAATAATATGTCAAAAATCACTATAATCGTTTTACTCCTGTGGACTTAATAAGGCGTTTTTTACAAGGGGATCGGTAACTAAAATAGCGGTAATATGTTTTGATATATTTACAAAATTTTCAAAATCATTATCATCTTTTTTTATTATAGGTTTTTTGTTATTCAGAGATAAATGATGAACTTTACTGCGAATTTTTTGGTAACTATCAATAATAAAATTACCATTTTCTTCGCTTAAAATACCACATTTTACGACTTCTTGCAAAATGCGAATATTATCAGAATAGTGCATTATTTGTGGGTGCTGATGAGCGTAATACAACACTAAAAATTGCGTGAAAAATTCAATATCAAGAAGTAATCCACTATGATATTTTAAGTGCATAGCATTTAGTTGCATTTGATATTTTTGCTGATTTATTTTCTCTCGCATTGCTAAAATTTCATCACAAAGCGGTTTGATTTCTCTGCTTTTTTGCAAAACTTCTTGGCGAATTTTGTAAAATCTTGCTTTGTTTTCATCGCTTGCAAATACGGCTCTTGCTTTGATTAAGGCTTGGTGTTCCCAAAGCCAAGCGTTACTATGTTGATATTTTTCAAATTCTTGAAAAGATGAAACAAGAATACCTGATGAGCCAGACGGTCTTAATCGTAAATCAAGCTCATATAAAATGCCAAAATGGCTATTTAGACTTAATATATGATGAGTTTGTTGCACCACCTTACTATAAAATAAATTACTTGAGATAGCTTTTTTACCTGTAGTTTGTCCATCTATTGGTGCATTATGCAAAAATACTAAATCTAAATCACTTTGATAGCTAAGTTCAATAGCTCCAAGTTTACCGTATGCAATAGCTGTTAAATCACAATCATTACCTATTAAGTGATCTGGTAAGCCATATCTATTTTTCATTTTTTTCCACGAAATAGCAATAGCTTTATTTAATAAACTTTGTGCTAAAAAGGTTAAATGATCGCTTACTTTAATTAAGCAAATATTGCCTAAAATATCAGCGGTTATAATTTTAAGTAATTGTTTTTGCTTGAATATTCTTAAATACTCAATGATTTCTTCTTCATTTTCTAAATCTTTTAATTCATATTCAAGAGCATTTTCATAGTAATCTAATGATATTTTTTGCAGATCATCTCGTTTTATTAACAGTTCATCAAGTAATGATGGATATTTGACTATTTGTTCACTGACTAAAGAGGATTTTTGGCACAAAATGAAAAGTTTTTCACAGATTGCCGTTTCTTGATTGAGCAATGCAAGATAGGTTGTTCTTTGAGCTATTTTTTCAATAATACTAAAAATAGTTTCTAACAGTTTGATATTTTGGTATTTTTGACAATAAATATCTAGTATTTTAGGGACTAACTCTTGTAAAATAATTTGCCCTTGATTACCAATAGAGCGTTTTTTTAAGTTATTTAAAGCTGAATTTAATCTATTGTAAAAAGTTTTATCTTGCATAAGCGGATAATTTAACATTATTTTTTGTAAATCATCTTCGTTAAACTCATCAAGAATATTTTCAAAAATTATAGTCTGTTTGTTTTCATTATATTGGTTTTTAACCATAATATACTTTTGAAAAATAGCTATTACTTTTTGAGTATAGTCTTTTAATATATGTTCAAAATCTTGCCAAGTGTTAATATTAAAGGTGGTTATGTTATTTTCATAAATAAGAGTACGACAGGCTTGTATTAAAATATTTTGTTCATTCTCTTGTTTTGGTAGCAATTGTACTTGCTGATCATCTATGGCTTGTAGCGTATTTTCAATGTGTCTTAATAAAAAATAAGCAGTTTTAATATCATCAATTTCTGATTTACTTAATAGTTGTTCTTTTGAAATAGTATTGAAGGCAGCTATAATAGAGTTTGTTTGTAAACTTTTTGTTCTACCTGCTAGTTTAAGCTGGAAGTATTGTACGATAAACTCAATTTCTCTTATACCACCTTTTCCAAGTTTAACATTATAAGTATGAAGATCTTGTTTTTTAGCAATTTGATCGGACATTTTACAAAGTGATCTAACTGCATTGAAATCAAGGTATTTTCGATACACAAAAGAGTTGATAAGATTTTGTAGATAATGAAAGTACGGATCTTTTGTATTATTTAAAATCCTAGATTTTATTAGGGCGTATCGCTCCCAATCACGACCTTGATCTTGATAATAATGTTCTAATGCAAATATACTACACACCAAAGGTGAGTTTTCACCAAAAGGGCGAAGGCGTAGATCTGTGCGATATACAAAACCAAACTCTGAAATATCAGACAAACAAGCGATAATATTTTGAGCTAATTTTACAAAAAATTGTTGATTAGTGATTGCTTTACGCTGATGGTTTGTTTCGCCACTTTCACCATAAAGAAAAATGAGATCGATATCTGATGAAAAATTAAGTTCACGACCGCCAAGTTTTCCCATTGCAAGAATAATGAGATCTTGTTGCTTGTTATCAGGGCTAAAAGGAATACCAAAACGATTTGATAATTTATGATAGTAATAATCTTTAACTGTTAATATTAAAACTTGAGCTAAATCTGATAAGAGTTGAAAAATTTGCTCAACTGATAAGATATGATTTGATTGAAAAAAACTTAATCGAGCCATTTCTTGGTTTCGATAATATCGAATAGATTTATTAAAATCAAATTCATCAAGATTAGCAAAAGCGGTTACATCTTTTTGGAAATCTGCAATATTTTTCACCACAACATTTTCTTGAAGTAATTCATTTTCTAGTTGTTTATTCTCTTTTATTATCTTTGTAAAAAAAGATGAAAAAGATATCGCTTTTTTTAGTTTTTGATTTGAAGTTAAAGTTAAGGTATTCATTGTTATGTTAATTTATAAAAAAACACTCCTAAATATCTAGGAGTGTTTCAATCATATTGATAAAGTTATCTTATTTTACAAAAGTTCTTACTTTTTCAATTTTTTTACCAGAGTATTCAACATCTACACGACGGTCAGCTGCTAAACATTCTTTTAATTGTTTTAAGCTACCTTTACATCCAGAAGTTACTGGTTGAGATTCACCAAGACCTTTAGCTTCAACAACGTTTACAGTTTTGCCTAAAAATGCAGCAACGCTATTAGCACGTTTTTGAGAAAGTTTAAGGTTGTAAGCTTCTGTACCTAAACGGTCAGTGTGACCAAATACTTTTACAGATACGTCTGCTAAATGAGCATCTTTAATCTTGTTTGAGATAGCTACTAATTGATCTTGAGCATAAGAAGTTAAATCTGCACTATCAAAAGCAAATAATACTTTACCGTTAGCACCTGTTAAAGTTACTTTTTCAGTAATGATTTCTTTTGGCTCTACAGGAGCTTCAACTTTTTTAGCTTTAGCAGTGTTTCCAAATGAATAGCTAACACCAGCAGTTAAGCTGTGAATATTTGGATTGTAAGGTTGGTTTGCAGTAATATGATACATATATTCATATTCTAAACGACCAACTAATTTATCAGTGAAGTTATATTCTAAACCTGCACCAACAGTTGGAGCAGCACCGTGATGGAATGCTAATTTTGCATCTTTGCTGTCTTTGTAATTAACATTATTGTCATAGTTGATTACATAGTTAACACCAGCTTTAGCAAAACCATCTAAACCTTTGTAAAGATTAACATTTCCTTTTAAGTTTAAACCTAAAGCAACTGCGTGATGAGTTACATTTTGATGTCTTTTAGTTGTATCATCTTCACCTAAAGTGCTTAATGTTGGGTTTAAGTAATCAGCATTTGCTTCTAAAGCAACATTTTTAGTGAATTGGTAACCACCGTATAATCCAGCTCTTGCACCAAAAGTTGCATTTTTGTATAACTCTCTAAAGAAAGCACCTGTTTTTTGTGGTAAAAGGCTTAAATCTTTTTTTGATGGATTGTCAGCAACTTCTTTTTTTAATTTTGCTAATTCATCAATTGCCTTTTGTCTACTTGGAAGGTTTTGTGGCATACCTGCAATTGTAGATTCTAAAGCTGCGATACCTGCTTGATTAACATCAATAGATTGTGCTTTAGCAACAGCATCTTTAAAAGAACCACCGATAACGTGAGTGCCACCAGCTTTTACACCGATGTAAAATGAGTTTGCTTCTGGCGCTGCGTTTGCAGTTGCAACTGCAAGTGCTGCCACACTCATTACTAATACTTTTTTCATAGAAACTCCTATAATAATAAAATTTATATATATAAATTCTCACTAAAAAGTGAGTGTTAAAGCAAATACTGCTTTAATTATGCAATACTAACAATCTTTTATTTTAAAATCAATCGTTTTTATAATAAAAGTGTAAAAAACAAACGAGATGAGCCTTGTTTATTCATTTTTTAAATGTAAAAACCATTGAGGTAATGCAATAAAGATAGAACCACCAATAATATTTCCTAAAGTTACTGGAATTAAGTTTTTAAAAACAATATTTGTTATGGTTATATCTGAAAATACGCTAGGATCAATATTAACCATTTGCCAAAAAGAAGCATCAGCAAAGGTATAGATTGTATATCCTAAAGGAAGCATAAACATATTGGCAACACAGTGTTCAAAGCCACTTGCTACAAACATTGCAATAGGTAGGATTAAAATTAAGGTTTTATCTGTTAAACTTTTTCCTGCGTAGCTAAGCCACACACCGCCACACACCATAACATTACATAAAATACCAAGACACACAGCCTCTATAAAAGTATGTGAGAGTTTATGTTCTGAAACTTTTAACACGGTAAGTCCCCATTGTCCGTGAGCTTGCATATATTGTCCAGCCATAAAAATTAGGAAAACGAGAAAGATTGCTCCAACGAGATTGCCAAGATAAACTGTTACCCAGTTTTTTAGCATTGATTTTAGAGAAAATTGTTTTTTTATAGGGCCAAGTACAGTGAGGGTTGTAGAGGTAAAAAGATCGACAGCGAAAACTACGACCAATATTAACCCTAAAGAGAAAACAATACCTGCAACAAGGTTGATAAGCCCCCAAGAAACTCCTTGACTTCCTGTTTTTACGGTTACGTAAAAAATAAAAGCGATAGCAATAAAAGCTCCGCCTAAAATGGCAGAAACAAAGGTTGTTAATGGTTGTTTTTTTGTTTTATAAATGGCAACATTAAGTGCATTTTGTGTCATTTCAAAAGGTGATTTCATCATAGTAAAAACATATAATTTTTGAACAAAGAAGTTAAATTATAACTTGTATTAAGCTATTATTCAAAAATAATCTTCTCTCATAAAGAAATTATCCAATATATTGTTATCTTGGTGTTAAATGTGTTTTCTTTTAAAAAAGAATAATGATTAAGCGGTAATATTTTTTACAAAATTTACATTTTTTTATTTTTTTAAATGTTAAAATTGTTTTTGAGCAGAAGTAGATATTTATGATACATAAAAGGAGGATTGTTCCTCCTTATGTTTTAATTATCAAAAAAGAAATTTATTTCTCTTTGTGCTGATTCTATGCTGTCTGAGCCGTGAACACTATTTTCTCTTTGGTTTAAGGCAAATTGTTTTCTAATAGTGCCATTTTGGGCTTCTTGTGGGTTTGTCGTTCCCATAAGTTCACGCCAATCTAAAATAGCATTTTCTTTTTCAAGCACTAATGTTACTACTTGATCACTTGTCATAAAAGCAATTAAGGGATCAAAAAATTCTCGTCCTTGATGTTCTTCATAAAATATTTGAGCTTTTTCTTGACTAAGATGAAGCATTTTCATTTGTTTAATGGTAAATCCTGCTTTTTCAATTTCAGCTAGCACCGCTCCAATAAGATTACGTTTAACGACATCAGGTTTAATAATTGCTAATGTTTGTTCTTTCATTATAAAATCACCTTAAAAATTTTTAGGAATTATCTCATAAATTATGATAAAATTCTATTCTTATATATTATTTAGATAAAACATTTTATTAAGTAAAGAAAGGTTATGAGTAGAAACAAAAAAACAAGAAAAATATCAGATATGATGCCTGGTAAAAAGCAAGATAGCGGTCAAAGTTGCGGATTATTTTGCAAGCCTTCAAAAAAAGTTACCCGCTTTGAACTTGATATGAAAGCAAGAGAAGCAAAAAAACAGAAAAAGCGTAAAGGATTAAGTAGTGGTTCTCGTCAAGCAGAGCTAAAAAAAGATCGTAATAACAAGGTAGATCAAGTAAAAGATAGCCGTATTGGAAGTCGTAAAAAAATTCCTTTAATGGTTGAGTGGGTAAATAATGAAAAAGTTAAAGAGCCAAAAACTACAATAGTTAAAGAAGCAAAAATTATGTTAAGCCCTGCTGATGAGCTAGCTTTTTTAGAAGATGATCCAAAATTAAATGAACTTTTAGATAAACTTGATGAAGGAATTTCATTAAATGCTCGTGATCAAAGATTTGTTGATGAGAAATTACAAAGAATTGCCAAGCTTATGAAAGAGTTAGATATTGAAGAAGATCAAGAAGATAACGATGATGAACTTTTACGCTCTTTTAACAAAGTAAATATCAATGATTTTAAATACTAAGAGGATATAATGGAAAAAATATTACTCGTAGTTGCTATTGCCATCATCGTTGGAATGAGTATTTATTTATATCGCCTGTTAAAACAGATACAAGCGGTTAAAAATATGAAAAAAAAGGCAGTAATAGAGCGTTTTAATAATGTTAAGCAATCCCTTGTAATTGTTACTAAAGCGATGATTGATGGCACTTGTGAATTATCTGAAGGAGTTTATCGCTTAAAACCATTAGCTGATGTGTTAGGATTTAAACTACATAACTATCAACATATTTTTAGTTTGTATCAAGTAATCAATGAAATGCCTATTTTAGATGAGCGTAGAAAACTTAAGAAAAAAGAGCGTCAAGAACTTGATGCAGTTCGAGAGCAGGCAATTGAAACTCACAAAGATGCGATTAAAGAAGAGCTTCCTTTATTATTACAAGAATTAGAGGGACTATGCGTCAAGATTTAATCTGGGATAAAGAGCTTATTGAAAAATATAATCAATCAGGGCCTCGATATACGTCATATCCAACAGCACTTGAGTTTAATGAAAATTATAGTGAAGATGATTTTACAAGAGCTGCGTTAAAATATCCTGATAGACCTTTATCCCTGTATGTACATATTCCTTTTTGTCATAAACTTTGTTATTTTTGTGCTTGTAATAAGGTAGTAACTCGCCATAAACATAAAGCAGATATTTATCTTGACTATTTAGAGCAAGAAATTTTAATGCGAGTTCCACTTTTTAAAAACCGTAAAGTTACGCAAATTCATTTAGGTGGAGGAACGCCGACTTATTTAAGTAATGAGCAATTTTCTCGCCTTATGGATCTTCTAAAAAGTAATTTTATAATTGATGATAACGCCGAGATTAGTTTAGAAATTGATCCTCGTGAAATTGAAATTGAGGTGTTAGATCATTTAAGAAATATAGGATTTAATCGTATTTCTCTTGGTGTACAAGATTTTAATAAAGAAGTGCAGTCGTTAGTAAATCGAGAGCAAGATGAAGCATTTATTGAAGCCTTGATCAAACGAGCAAAAGCTCTTAAATTTAATTCTATCAATCTTGATTTTATTTATGGACTACCAAAACAAACATTAGAATCTTTTTTATTAACACTTGAAAAAATTGTAGCTCTTAATCCTGATCGTTTAACCGTTTTTAACTATGCCCATTTACCACGACGTTTTGCTGCTCAGCGTAAAATAAAAGATCACGATTTACCATCAGCAGATCAAAAATTGACAATTTTACAAAATACGATTTTTTATTTAGAAGAAAAAGGTTATCGTTTTATTGGAATGGATCACTTTGCAAAACCTGATGATGAGCTTAATATTGCTCAACAACAAGGTGTTTTACATCGTAATTTTCAAGGATATACCACGCAAGAAGAATGTGATTTGGTTGGTTTTGGGGTGAGTGCTATTAGTCTTTTAGGTGATAGCTATGCTCAAAACAATCACGATTTAAGAACCTATTATGAGTTAATTGAAGAAAAAAATACTGCTTTAACGAAAGGGTTTGTATTAAGTAAAGATGATTGCATTAGACGAGATGTAATCAAGGCCTTAATTTGTAATTTTGAGCTTCAATTTGACCGCTTAGAAAAAGAATATCAAATTGATTTTAAAAAATATTTTGAAGAAGATCTTAATCTTTTAAAACCACTTTGTGATGATGAGCTTTTAGAAATTAAAGAAAATAGTATTCAAGTATTACCAAAAGGCAGACTTTTAATTCGTAATATTTGTTTATGTTTTGATAGTTATTCTCGAACGCTTGCTCGTTCTCAATCATTTTCACGTATTATTTAATAAGGATACATTATGGCTAATAGTAAAGAAATTGATAAACCACCTTATGATAGCTTTGCAGAGCAGTCAGTATTAGGAACGTTATTATTAAAATCTAATCTTTTTGATGAAGTATCAAATACTATTATTGCTGAAGATTTTTATTTAGCAAGTCATAGAATTATTTTTCAAGCCATAAAAGCGGTCTATGAAAAAGAAAATTTTGCTGATACAGTAACAGTTAATGCTTATCTTCGCTCAATTGGACGTGATAAAGATGTTGGCGGACTTGCCTATCTTGCGCAAATAGCAAAAGATACGCCTTCCACTGTGAATATTTTAGCTCACGCAAATACTATAAAAGATAGTTCTATTAGACGTAATTTGATAGCGGTAAGTCATAAGATTGCAGAATCTGCTTATAATCCAAATGGTGAAGATATTGATACCTTACTTAATAATGCCGAGCAGCAGGTGTATGAAATTGCAAATGTGAGAAGTAGTGCTAAACAGGGTCCTGAAGAGATAAAATCAGTTTTAAGTAATACGTTGGTTAAGCTTGAAGAATTAAGTAAAACAAATCCAGTTAATGGACTAACAGGACTTACAACAGGTTTTCACGATCTTAATGAAAAAACATCAGGACTTCAGCCTTCTGATCTCATTATTGTAGCAGCTCGTCCTGCAATGGGTAAAACTACTTTTGCAATGAATATTTGTGAAAATGCAGCTTTAACAAGAGTGAAGCGAAAAGTAGTTAAACCTGAAGAAGAAAAAGATGTTGAGAAGTCATCACAAGATACAAAGCAAGAAGGAAAAGGCAAAAAGAAAAAACCTGAAGTTATTTATGAACTAGTTTATCCAAAACCAGTGTTAATTTTTAGTATGGAAATGCCTGCCGAGCAATTAATGATGCGTATGTTTTCGTCTCTTTCAAATGTTGAGCAACGTAAAATTAAAACAGGGCAGGATCTCACCGATCAAGATTGGGGACACATTAGCAGTACAGTTACAATGTTAAAGCAAGCTAATAATATTTTTATAGATGACTCACCAAACTTAACGCCAACAGAAATTAGAAGCCGAGCAAGAAGAGTTGCTTCACAGCACGATGGATTAAGCCTTATTGTTATCGATTATTTACAGCTTATGCGTGTAAATGGTAGATATGAAAACCGAAACCTTGAAATTGCAGCTATTTCTCGATCGTTAAAAGCACTTGCAAAAGAGCTTAATGTTCCTGTTATTGCGTTATCACAGCTTTCTCGTGCTGTTGAAAATAGACCTAATAAGAGACCTGTAAATTCAGATTTAAGGGAGTCAGGTGCGATTGAGCAAGATGCTGATATTATTATGTTTATTTATCGTGATGAAGTTTATAATGGTAGTAATGAAGAAAATCATAATCTTGGTGAAATTATTATCAGTAAACACCGAAATGGTGAAATTGGAACTGTAAAATTATGTTTTGAAGGTGCTTTTTCTCGTTTTAGAAATTTAGCTTATAATACACCTTATGAAAATTAATAGGAATGTAGAATGATTTGTTATATTTACCGTAGTTTAAAAAAAGATGGATATTATCTTTATCTTGCAAAAAAAGATGATTTTTCACCGCTTAATGAAGAATTAGTGAAAAGTTTTGGCAAAACTCATTTTGCTATGATGCTTGATTTAACGAAAAAAACACTTGCTAATGCTGACAATGAAAAAGTAATAGAGGCTTTGAAAAATCAAGGATTTTATCTGCAAGTGCCTCCTCCTATTGAAAAACAGGTGCTAGATTATAAAATAAGCGGTTAATATTATGATCTGAAAAGCCTCTAAAATTACTTTTAATAGTATTGTTAGAGGCTTATAATGTTAAGAAATAAGTTAAACACTAAATGATGAACCACAACCACAAGTTGAGGTTGCATTTGGATTATTTACAACGAAACGGCTTCCTTCAAGCCCTTCAATATAATCAACAGTTCCGCCAATAAGATATTGTAAGCTCATTGGATCAACAATAAGTTCAACCCCATTATTTTTAATAATCATATCGCCTTCATTATAGTCCTCATCAAAAGTAAAACCATAAGAAAAACCGCTACAACCACCACCAGTGATATATACTCTTAAACGAAGATCTGGATTTTCCTCTTCTTCAACAAGAGTTTTTACTTTGTTAGCTGCTGCATCACTAAAATTTAAAGGTATCGCTGTTTCTGACATTGTTTTATATATTTAAAAGTTATCAAGCCATTATCTCTTAATTTTGTTCATTTATCAAGATAGTAGCTAATCATAGTTATTTAGAAACAAAAAGAGCTTTGTATGTTATATGAATATGAAAGCTCTTTTTGTCAGTTAAAAGGCATTAGTAAGTCGATAAGCCGAGTTCTGTCGTGGACAATCATTCATCTAGCGGTGCATTCACACACACCGTCAAGCAACCTACCCGCACAAAAGATGGGCCACCCTATTATGTGCCTATTTGGTCTTGCTACGCGTGGAGTTTACCTTGCCAGAAACGGTTACCCGCTCTGCGGTGCGCTCTTACCGCACCCTTTCACCCTTACCACAAAAAGTGGCGGTCTGCTCTCTGCTGCACTGGTCGTAAATTATCAATTGCTCAATAATTCCCTAGGTGTTACCTAGCACGCTGCCCGTTGTAGCTCGGACTTTCCTCTCGTTTTAAACTCATAGAGATAAAACCAGCGATTGCCTAACTTACTAATGAAACGTCATTATACTGTTTTTTTATAAAAAAACAATTATTTATTCGTTACAAGTTTAAATTTAGCAATAAGATAATTTAATAAAATACCATAAAGAGGGACAAAGAGTAATAAACTTACGGAAATTTTTACTAAATAATCAACACTACCAAGTGTAAACCAATGTTCAGCAAGATAAGGATCTTCACATTGATAAAAAGCTACAGCAAAGAATACTAGAGTATCTACGAGACTTCCAAGTAAGGTTGATGAGGTTGGAGCAAGCCACCATTTACTACTTTGACGTAATTTGTTGAAAATAAGAATATCCATTAGCTGTCCAATGAGATAGGCACTAAAACTTGCTAAAGCAATTCTAAATACAAATAAGTTAAATTCAGCTAATGGTGCAAATCCTTGAAATTGTGCTTCAAAAAAGATTACTGATAATACATAGCTAATGATTAACGCAGGAAACATAACTACAAAAATAATTCTGCGGGCAAGCTCTTTTCCAAATACACGCACGGTTAAGTCAGTTGCTAAAAAAATAAATGGAAAAGAAAAAGTTCCCCAAGTTGTTGGGATACTGATTTCAGTGAAAGGAATTTTTATTTCAAACGTAAGCTGAACGAGATAGTTGCTTGCTGCAAGAACAAAAATATGAAAAAATGATAGGATAATAAGCGAGCGTAACTTTTGACGATCGCTAAAGTCAATATTTAAGTACATAATAAAACCTTTTTAATTACTTGTTATTGGGGTGAGGGAACCCAGTTAAAAATAGGTTGTAATAATAGCTATTTATGTTATTCATTGCAACCATTTTATGCTAGAATTTATAAAAAATTATGTATTAAACAATGTCTACTGTTATTAAATTTCCTCTTAAACCAAGTAATGCTCTTATTTTGCTCAATGGTAACAAATATACTTCTTCTTTTCTTAACAAACATATTAGCCATTATGAGGTAGTGATTATTTGTGATGGTGCTTATAATTATGCTTGTAAGTATTTTGATCTTGATTTACTTGATAATGTTGTGGTGCTTGGTGATGGTGATTCTATTAGCCATAAGCCTGATAATTTTATAACGCTTTATAATCAAAATTATAGTGATTTTCAAAAAGCACTTAAATATTTAGAAAATTTCTATCCTGATATAAAAGATGTTGATGTTTTTTGGGGTAGTGGGGGAGAGCAAGATCATTTTTTAGGAAATTTGATCATCGTAGCAAATAGCTCAATTACTTGCCATTATTATCACTACCAAGCTCAATTGGAGCAAAAAGATTATTATCAAGCACAAAGCGAGCAGTATATACGATTGATAAGCGGTAAAAATTTTATAAAAAATGCACAAGGTAAAAATATTTCACTTTTACCATTTCCTTGTGCAACTGTTGTAAAATCTTTAGGACTTAAATATGAAATGAATAATTTTGATATAAGTATAAATGGAGATTTTTCACTGCGTAATAGTGTTGAAACACAAGAAGCAAGCATTGAATTAACAGGTGCTTGCTTGATGGTGATAAGTTGCTAATTATTTTTTATGAAAGCGTTTTTTCTGATAATGCCTTCTAATTTTAGGCAAGGTTAATAATGCTTTGCTATCATAATGACTTACAGGAATCTTATGATTGATATAATCTTCAATTGCTGATAAATTGTGAGCATATTTTTCACAAGCAAAACTAATTGAATGCCCTTTAGCTCCAGCACGGCCTGTTCGTCCAATACGATGTACATAATCTTCACGATCATCTGGTAAGTCATAGTTAAATACTAAAGTTACCTCTGGAATATGAAGCCCACGTGCTGCAACATCTGTTGCTACTAAAATATCAATATCACCTTTTGTAAAAGATTCTAAAATAGCTAGACGTTTATTTTGAGAAATATCACCTGTTAGCAGACCAACACGGTGTCTGTCTGCTAATAAATGACGATAAAGCTGTTCACATTCAACTTTGGTATTGGCAAAAACAATAGCACGATCAGGCCATTCTTCTTCAATTAAAGTTAAAAGTAGTTGCATCTTATCATCTGCTGATGGATAAAATAGTTCTTCAATAATATTTTCATTTGTTTTTTGTTCAGGAGCTATTTCAATATAAACAGGATCATTCATATCTTCATAAGCCATTTCTCTCACTTTTGCACTTAATGTTGCAGAAAAGAGCATCGTTAAGCGGTTTTGAGGTGTTGGGCATTTACGTATTAAATAACGAATATCTTTAATAAATCCAAGATCAAACATTCTATCAGCTTCATCTAAAATCAGTACTTCAATTTGTGAAAGATCGATAATTCCTTGTTTTACATAATCAATTACTCGACCAGTTGTTCCTACTAAAACATCAACACCATTATTGATTTGTTCAAGTTGCTTATCATAACCGTCTCCGCCATAAGCAAGACAAAGATTTAAAGCGGTTAGTTTGGTAAAGATATTTGCATCATCGCCAATTTGCACTGCAAGTTCACGAGTTGGAGCAAGAATCAAAACTCGTGGTTGATTTGCTTTGTTTTTTTTAGGATTATTGAGTAAACGGTTAAAAGCAGCGATTAAAAAAGCCATCGTTTTACCAGTACCAGTTTGAGCTTGTCCTGCAATATCTTTTCCAGCTAGTGAGTGCGGTAGTGATTTTTGCTGTATTTCTGTTGCGTAATGAAAGTTTTTTTGTGACAGAGCTTTTAGAATACTTGGGTTTAGATCTAATTCTTTGAATGATAATTTGGAGTTTTTTTGAGTCATAATCTCTGTTTTGTAATAAAATTATTTAAAAGTATAACATATTTCAATCATAATTGTATAAAAAATATTTTATGATGATTCTTATAAGTTTTTACCATTATCAATTTCTATAACGCGATCTACCTTATCTTTTATTTCATTAAATTGATGAGTTACTAACAACACCGTTATTTGTTTTTGTAAACGAATATTGTTGATAAGCTCAAATATTTGAGTTCTTAAGTTTGGATCTAAAGCTGAAAAGGGTTCATCAAGTAGTAAAATTGGTTTATCTCGAAGCATTTCACGAGCAATGGCAACTCGTTGTTTTTGTCCTCCTGAAATAGCGGTTATTTTTTTCTCTAAAATTGCATCAATGCCCATTTCATTAGCAATATCATAAATACGCTGTTTTTGATCATTATTAAGTTTTAAATTTGGTGATAGTCCTAATGCAATATTTTCAAAAACGGTTAAATGGGAAAATACATTATGTTCTTGAAATAGCATTGAAATAGGTCTTTGAGAAACCAATGTTTTCGTATGATTGCAATTATCAAGAAAAATATGACCGCTTGAAATTTTTTCAAATCCTGAAATTATATTAAGGAGGGTTGATTTTCCTGCTCCACTTTCACCGATAATAGCAATGAGCTCTCCTTTCTTTACCTGTAACTTAAAATGAAAAGCGGTTTGTTTATAGTTAAAATTTGCATTGATATCAATCATTTTCTTTAATTCCTAAAAATAAGAGCATATAAAATACTAACAAAATAAAAGCAATTATTACACCTTTATCCATTTGATAGCGGGAAATACTTTGGTATAAGTAATAGGGTAAAGTGGTAAAATCAAAATTGCCAAATAATGCAATCACGGTAAAGTCGCCGATAGATAATGCTCCAGCAAGACATAATGAATAGGTAATTGGTGTTTTAAGTCTGTGCCATTCAATCAGTCTAAATCTTGAAAATCCTTGAATACGTAATAATTGGCATAGTTTTTCTTGTTGTTCAAAAATATCGGTCATAGGAGGTTTTAAAACTCTAATTACAAAAGGAAGAGCCATAAGCGAATTTGCAAATATAAGCACCGCTAATAGTTCTATTGATGAAATATCATATTCAATTAAGTAGATAAAAAGTCCTAATGAAAGTACTAACGTTGGAACACTTAATATAACAAAAGTTATATTAGTAATAAGATTTGATAGTTTAATATATCCTAAAAATACTAATCTTCTTGACATTTTTATGATAAAAAAAGCAAAGATAATGGTTAATAATGAAACAGAAAAAGCAATAAATACTGAATAATAAAAAGCTTTCTGAAATTCATTATCTTGTAAAACCTCCAACCATTTATCAGAATAAAAAGCAGAGACAATAACATTTAATGGCACGCTTAATACAAAACAAGCGATTATAATAATCCAAAAATATGCAACAAATTTACTTATAATATTATTGGAAAAAGCCTTATATTCTTTTAAAACCATTTGAGATTTATGCTTATTTATCAATGAACTTATAGAAAGTAAAGTAAAGCCTATAGCTGATTGTAGCAAAGCAAAAAATACTGCTTTTTCAAAATTAAACTCAAATAACACCGCTTGATAAATCACTACCTCAAGTGTGCTATATTGAGCACCTCCTAACGTTAGCACAATACTAAAGCTGGTAAAGCAAAGTAGAAATATTAATGAAAATGTTGCAATGAGTTCGTTTTTTAAAATAGGTAGTTCAATAAGTCTAAAAAAATTGATGCCTTTAATTTGTAATAATTGACTTAATTGATGATGCTCTGGTGGTATTGATTGTAATTGTGTATGAAAAACTCGCGTCGCAAAGGGAATATTAAAAAATAAATGGGCAATAATAATAGCATAAAGCCCTTGAAAATCTCCTTGATAGGTAATTGAAAAAAGAGAGAAAAACCAAGAAATCCAGCCATTAAAACCATAAATGCCCATTAAGGCTAAAACTACTATTAAACTTGGAAAAACAAAGGTTGATGAGAATATTTTTAATAAAAAGTTTTTACCCCAAAAAGAGTGATAATAGAAAACGCGAGCCGTAATAATACCTAAAAATATAGATAACAAAGAGCTTAATAATGCTTGAAATCCTGATGTTTTTAACACATACCATAAAAAAGGATCGTTAAGATAGGTGCTAAAATGTATATCGCCAATAAAGCTTAACAATGCTTTGAAAGAAATAGCATAAAAAGAGAGAATTGCTAGTAATACTAGCAATCCTAAAAAATAATCTTTTTTATAATTGAGCATAAAGCGTTCGGATTATTGCCCTAGTATTACTTTTTGCCAATTATTTACCCATTTTTCAACATTTTGTAATGATGGATGAGAAAAATGTTTTCCTGATAATGTTGCTTGTTTTAAGCGGTCAAAATAAGGTTCAACATTATCAATAACAGGTAACATTACATTTTTAGTGGCTATTTGCTTTTGTCCTTGTGGCGTTACTAAAAAGTTTACAAAATCTTTAGCACATTGATTGTTTTTACCTTTAATAAGTGCTGCAAGTTCAACTTCTAACACTTTAGCATCATTTAATGTAAGATAATCGTAGTTATCCTTTTGTTCACTTAACAAATGATAAAGTGGTGATGTGTTATAGCTTAATACCACATCTGATTGCCCTTTTAAAAAAGCACCATAACTTTCAGACCAACCTTTACCAACGGCTGTGGTGTGTTTTGCTAATTTCTTAAAATATGTATCCGCTTGATCGCCAAAAACTTGATTTGCCCAAATCACAAGCGAGCGACCTACGCCACTGGTACGAGGATCTTGATAAATAACTCTAATATCTTCACGTTCAAATAATTCTTTTAAAGATTTTGGTGGATTTTTTAATTTGTTTTTATCATAAATAAAGGCAAATTCACCAAAATCATATGGCACGAAATAAGGGTTATCAATGCTATTTTCTGGCAGGTTGATAGATTTAGGTTTGTTTATTTTTTCAAAAATATGCAATTTATCTAATTTTTGAACCATAAGATCTTGAATACCAATAACGACATCAGCTGTTGTTCTCTCTTTTTCAATCAATAAGCGACTTACTATAATATTTCTACTATCAAAATCTTGATATTGAATATTACAACTAGGATATTTCTTCTCAAAACTTTGCTTTAAGGCAGGAGCAGGCCCCCAGTCGGATGCAAAACTTTCATAGGTATAAACCTTAACATCTTGAGCTAAAGCGGTTGGAATAATTGCAAAACTTACAAAGATAGGTAATAATTTTTTCATAGATAACCTCTAATTTAAGTAATATAAAATAAAATAAAAGTTATCGGGGATAGTTGTGAAAATGATTGAAATTTTAGTTTCCTACGATCGCATTAACGATATCAGGTTCACGGGTATAATCTCAGCCAAAGGCACCCCGACTAACGGTTCAATTATAGTTAAATTTTTGCTGTTGTCAATATATTGTTAAAAATAATCAATTAATGAAATAACTTCTTTAAATCGAGTAAAACTATGATCGCCATTATTAAAAATAAGCTGATTACAATCTTTATAATAATGTAATGCTTTTTGATAATCTAATACTTCATCATCTTTTTCAATCATTAATAAGATATTGTTAGGACTTTCTATTTTGGTATAAAAATTTTTTAAATTATTAAGATCATCTGCACTAAATACAATGTTATCTTCACTATGCCAAGCTTTATGAACACCAACTTTGTTTGCTAAAACTTCATCAGGATTAACCGCTGGATTGATTAACACTGCTTTTAAGTTAAATTTTTGGCTTAAATAAGTTGCATAAAACCCACCTAAAGAGCTACCAACTAATATTAAAGGCTCTTTGGTATTATTGATAATAGCAATTAATTGTTCTATTGCTAAAGTAGGATTAGCTGATAATTGAGGACAAATAAACGTATCTGCTTTTCCTTGTTGTTCTAACCATTTTTTTAGTTCTTGTGCTTTAGATGATAGCGGTGATGATAGAAATCCGTGTATATATAAAATCATAATAATCTTTTTTTAAAATAACTATAATGTAATATTTTATTTAATCGTTGTTCTTTAAGTTTTTTTATTGATAGTTTGTTTAATTCTTCTAAATCTAATTTTAATTGCTCTTTTAGAGTACTTGCAACTTCATCATAATTACGATGAGCTCCACCTAACGGTTCTTTAACAATAGTATCAATTAAATTAAGCTCTTGTAAGCAAGTACTTGTGATAGCCATTGTTTGTGCTGCTAATTCTGCTTTTTGAGAGTCTTTGTATAAAATAGAAGCACAGCCTTCAGGTGATATAACAGAATAAATAGCATATTCAAGCATATTAATGCGATCACCAACACCAATAGCCAAAGCACCACCACTACCACCTTCTCCAATGACATTACAAATAATAGGAACACTGATATTTGCCATTTCTTGAAGGTTAATTGCGATAGCGTGAGCCTGTCCTCGCTCTTCTGCTCCGACACCTGGGTAAGCTCCAGAAGTATCAATAAAAGTGATAATAGGCATATTAAAACGCTCTGCGAGTTTCATCAAACGAAGAGCTTTACGATAGCCTTCAGGCTTTGGCATTCCAAAGTTGTGGATTATTTTTTCGTTAATATCTCGTCCTTTTTGATGTCCAATAACCATAATGCTACGCCCTTCAAAACGAGCAATACCACCTATGATAGCTTTATCATCACCAAAGTTTCTATCACCACAAAGCTCATCAAACTCAGTGAACATTCTTTTTACATAATCAAGCATATGTGGTCGATTATGATGTCTTGCTAATTGTGTTATTTGCCAAGAGTTAAGTTTTTGGAAAATTTTAGTAGTAGTTTCTTTTGATTTTTTCTGTAACTTTGCAAGTTGTGTATCAAAATTTTTCGGTCTATCTTCTTTTTTTAGATGGAGTAATAGCGTAATGTCTTTTTCTATCTCATAAATAGGTTTTTCAAACTCTAAACAATCTAAATTCATAAGATCCTCAGTTTTTGATATTATTTTGATAAAAATTAGGTAAAGATAATTCCCATTTTAAAGCTAATAGTCGGATAAGTACCACAATGACAATGCCTAAAATTACGTTAATTTGTGAAGAAATCCCAATATATTCCATAATACAGTAAATTATAGTGCCAACAATACAGGCTGTTGCATAAATTTCTTTTTGAAAAATAATAGGAATTTGTCCACCAAACATATCTCGAATGACGCCACCGCCACAGCCTGTAAGTGTTCCCATAATAACCGCAACCGTTGGTGAAAAACCTAAATTTAATGCTTTTTCAGCACCAACAATAGCAAAAAGTCCAAGCCCAATAGCATCAAAGAAAGGAAGCATAAACTTAGGAACTTTAGTTGGTTTTTTAATAAAGAAAATCATAGCAAAACAAGTTGCAATGATGATAAAAATATACTGATCGTTATTAAGCCAAAATACAGGAACATTTAAGATCATATCTCGCATAGTTCCACCACCAATAGCGGTAACGCTGGCAAGAACGATAACGCCAACGGCATCAAGACGTAATTTAAAAGCTAAAAGTACACCAGAGACGGCAAAAGCTACCGTCCCTATAATGTCAATTAAATAAAGTAACATCTATACTCTGCGAGCAGGTGATGAACTATGGCTTGATGCACTTTGATGCCCTGCCATTCCTTTTCCTACAAAGTAATAGCGAGAATCTTGCCATATTTTTGGCGAGTAGAGATAGGTTTTTGGAAGTTCAGTGATCTCTGTTACTTCACCTTTGGTGTGAGTAACACGAGAAACGGTTCCACACTCACCATTAAATGTATAGTTGCTTTGATAAACAGAGTATGAAAGCTCTTTGATTTTTTGCTCTTCATTGTTCCAAGAATTTTCTACAATTTGACTGCTTGTATCTTTTTGCTCAGATGCTAACAAAGCTTTTTTTAGATTTGCAGCTTTTTGTTGTGCTTGTTTAAGAGCTTCTTGTTCCTGTTTTACTCTTTGATCTTTTTCTGCAACTAAATTACGATCAGATTGAACAGTTACATAGCCACCAAAAGGCATTGGTATTTTTTTAACTGGTTTATCAAATAATGTTGTTGCAGGTACAACAGCACTTTTTTTACCGTGGCTTGATGCTACAGCACGTTGCATCGCTGCTGGTAAAAATTGTGCCATTTTAGGGATTCCTGTTATTTTTTGCGGACTACCTTGTAGAGTGTTTCTTATTGACTCACCGTCTTTAAGATGGTTGATGTCTTTTTTAATAAGCGGAATTGTATCTTCTTTTTGAGAAGATGTTACCTCTGATTCTGTTGTTTTAACTTCATCTTTAATAACAACTTTTTCAGCTATTGTTTGAGTTTCTTCACTTTTTATTTGAGAATCAACGCTAACCGTTTCAGTTTGAATTTCTTGATGAGATTCTTTTACTTTTGCATCAAAATCTTGTAATAACTCATCAGTATCAGCGGTGCGATTTTGATGATTATTTACAGAATTTCTATTAAAGCGACCATATTTAGAACGCAGACGACGACCACCTTTTGATTTACGATCATTTGATGTTTCAGAAAGGTCTTGAACGTTTTGCTCAACGCTTTCAGATGGTTCATTTACTTCAAAAGTTAAAATATCATCTTCAGCAGATTTTTTTGGAGATGGTTCTTTTTGAATGTTTTCAAGGTTTTCAGAAGTTTCTTCAGGTGTTTCAATATGTAATGCTTCTGAACTAACACGATTAGTTTCTGGTTTTGGTTCAATAATATTGTCAGATGTTACTGGTCTAATGGCAACGGTCTCATTGTTTTCTTCAGGCTCAGCTACAGCAATTTCAGTTGCTTTACTAGAAACTTTTTGTTGGTGTTGCTCTTTTTCAGTTTTTAATCGTTCAATGCGTTTTTGTTCTTTTTTACTGACAGCTTGTTCTTTTTGAATATCCGTTTGAATATTTATCTGAACATCAGATTCTTTAACTAAAACAGGTGTTTCCACATTTCCTTGTGAAATAGGTTCAACACGTACTTTTTTCTGTAAATTACGACGCTCACGACGTTGTTTAACGGTTTGCTTTGGTTTATTAACCGTTTTTTGATCTTGTTGATTTTGTGCAGGTGCTTGCGTTTGCACTTCTTCACTAGCTTTGGTAACTTCTTTTTTCTTAACAGCTACTTCAACTACTTTAGTTTGTGGTGTTGATTTCACAACATTATTACGGCGTTGAGTACGTTTTTTTGCTTGATTACGCCCTTTTCCTTTATTTTTTCCTTTCTTAGCGGTTGGTTTTTCTTCTTTTTTTGCAAAAAGAGAACTGATTTTTGCCATAATTCTTGTTAAAAGAGAAGGTTTATTACTTTTTGGAGCAGGCTTTTCTTCACATTGCTCTAAAATCGTTTCCACATTTAATGCAGGAATTTGAGATTGATTTTGTGATTTTATTTCACGATTTAGGCTTTCAAACAGATTGTTTGATTCATCTTGCTCATAAAAACTTGGTAAATCATAACTTAAAATATTATCAAGCTGGCTATCTTCACGTAGTCGATATACTTTATATTCAGGGGTTTGCATATTAGAATTAGGAATCACCATAATAGTTACGTTATGAGTTTCTTCAATTCTTTTAATATCACTACGTTTTTCGTTGAGTAAATAAGAAGCAATTTTGATAGGTACTAGTGTATGAACTGATTTAGTAAATTGTTTTAATGCTTCTTCTTCAATCAGACGTAAAATAGAAAGCGAAAGTGATTCATCATCACGAATTTTTCCTGTTCCTTGGCAACGTTTACAGATATGACTTGAGCTGTCAGATAATGAAGAACTAAGTCTTTGGCGAGACATTTCAAGTAATCCAAAACGAGAAATTCTACCAATTTGGATTCTTGCACGATCGCTTTTTACCGCTTCTTTAAGGCGAGCTTCAACTTCTCTTTGGTTACGATTTTGATTCATATCAATAAAATCAATAACCATTAAGCCACCTAAATCACGCAGTCTCATTTGGCGAGCAATTTCATCAGCTGCTTCAAGGTTAGTATTTAAAGCGGTTTCTTCAATATCACCACCTTTAGTAGCTTTAGCACTGTTGATATCAATAGCTGTTAAAGCTTCAGTCGCATCAATAACAATTGATCCACCAGAAGGCAAGGAAACTTCACGTCTAAAGGCATTTTCAATTTGTGATTCAACTTGATATTTGCTAAAAAGTGGCACATCATTTTGGTAAAGTTTTACTTTATTAACAAATTCAGGACTAATAATTGATAAATATTGACGAGTTTTTTTCCATACAGACTCATCATCAACTAAAATTTCATTGATATCACCACGAAGATGATCTCGAATAGCACAAATTACCACATCACTTTCTTGATGAATTAAAAATGGTGCTTTACCCACTTCACTTACTTTAATAATAGCTTGCCATTGTTTAATCAATACTGATAAATCCCATTGAATTTCTTCACTTGATTTACCAAGACCTGCGGTTCTTATAATAATTCCCATACCATCAGGCAAATCAAGCTCTGCTAAAATTGCTTTTAAATTAGCACGATCATCACCATCAATTCGGCGTGAAATACCACCTGCTCGAGAATTGTTTGGCATTAACACTAAATAGCTTCCAGCAAGTGAAATAAAGGTTGTTAAAGCAGCTCCCTTATTACCTCTTTCTTCTTTTACTACCTGAACAATAACCTCTGTTCCTTCTTCAAGTTTTTTATTTCTAAAATCATTGTTCTCAATCGTAAAGTACTCGTTAGCTACTTCTTTAAGCGGTAAGAAACCGTGACGTTCTTGCCCATAATCAACGAAAGCCGCTTCTAATGAAGGTTCAACACGGGTAATTTTACCTTTGTAAATGTTTGATTTTTTCTGTTCAAAGCCAGCATTTTCAATATCTAAATCAAATAATCTTTGTCCATCGACAAGCGCAACTCGCAACTCTTCCTTTTGAGTTGCATTAATTAACATTCTTTTCATAATTATATCTCTCTTTATAACCTAGCTGTCTCACGACACTTGATGAATATTTGACGTCTTACACTTAACTGCGCCACCGTTTGAAATCTTTTCCTTTTTACAAAAAGGATAACCTTACAATTATCGCATTTTTTTTATAAAAATAAAAGATAAGATTAAGATTGTTTCTCAATTTGATACTGTTTTTTTAATTATTTTATGTAAGACTAGCTTTTGTTAATACAAAAGCGGTGCAAATTTTTTATAAATTTACACCGCTTATTTATTTTATTTAACGAGTAAGAAAGGTATTAGAATAATGGTTTTCCATTAACTAAAACTTTACCATCTTTTACTTCAAGTTTTACTTTGTATTTATCTCCATCTGCAACAGCAAATTGTGTTCCTGCACTTAATGGTGTATCAGATATTGCATTTACAATTTTTTTAGGAAAAACAAGATCAACTTGTCCATTAAACATTGAAAGTAATGCGGGAGTATTTTGCGTCATTACTGCTGGAATAAAGCCATCTTTTGCATTTTCTTTAAATTGTGCTGACACGTCAAGAGTTATCATTCCATAGTTGGTATCATTACCAAAACTAAAAGCTAATTTCCCTTTGTTATCAACAAAATCATCAAATAAACGCGTTTTAAATTCGTTAAATACTTTCTTAACATCTTCTTCTGAATAGAGCCAAGGTTGTTCAAAAATATATGGATATTTTTTGAATGTCTTATTAAAATCTCCTACCATATAATTGATAAAATCAGGGCTGATATTATCAATATTAAATCCAAATTTTAGACCATTAATAGCAATGCCATCAGGTAATTTTTTTAAATCTTTGTAACCAGATTTAAGTGCTTCAATTTTAGTGTCTAAAACAAATTCATTATCAAATTTATTTTCACTATTTTTTGCTGTTTTTACAAAAAGTTTAAAGTCTCTTAAATCTACAGCAACATCTTTATCTTCAATAGTGAATTTAATACGATCTGTTTTTAATTCAGCATCTCCTATCTTGTTAGCAAGTTTCATAGGTGATTTAAGCAACGGTTCATCTTGAAGATTGTTAGTGAACGTAATTTTTGCAATATCAATATGTAATTTTTTAGAAATAAGTTGTATTGGTGAAATAAATCCGTAAGAATTATTGTAATTATCTTTAATATCAATATTCATTTGAATAGGATATAATTCGCCAAGCTTATCTTTTAATCCTTTGAAATCAAAATTAATATTTGAAATATCTTGGTTTATAAAAGACTGTTTAATATTAAAATCAAAACCTTTAAAAATACCTTCAGGCTTAATATTAAAACTATGTATAGCATCACCATCAAGCGCTATGAAAGTAGTTAGTTTATGTAAGTTTTTAAATTTATCTTTAAGCTCATCAGGAAAAGCCTCAGGCAATGAAAAGGTTGTTTCAATACGTCCATAGCCATAGTTTTCTCCATCGAACTCATTTTTCCCTTTAACTATTACTGACTCAAAAGGAATATTTATGTCTAAATTTTCTTGATTTTCATTAAGGAAAATATGTAATGTCCCAAGAACTTTATTATCAGAGATTTTTTCATTGATTGTCCAATCCATTCGAGAAGCCATAGTAGATTGTTCAATAATATCAACGTTATGCTTAACGCCAATATTTTTAGAGAAAAAATCTTGTATTTGATCGTCAATAACGTTAGCAACTGATCCTGTAACGGTATTATAAATAGGATTATCAGGTACAGCGACAGTATAAATGCCAATACCACCAACTAATGCAGCACCTACTAATAAGGCTTTTTTGGTTGTATTCATAAAAACTCCATAATAAAATAAATCGCAGATTATATTAACACGTTTTTACAAAAGATCAATATTTATTCATATAAATAAAGTAAAATTTTTATTTTTAAAAATATTCATCGAATGGTAGAAATTATTAAATAATTTTCTGTTACTAAAATTTATTTAACGGTAAAATAAAAATATTATTTAGAGATGAAAAAAGTAAATAATTACTAACATCAAATGATTATAAGTTATTTTTTATCATTATTTTATCTTGTCTTATTATAATCTAAATCAAAGATCAAGACTTGAAAAAATATATTTTTTTAAGTATGATAACTCCTAGTGTTTTATAATTAAAAAGTGTTTATAAGCGGTTGATTTTACTGCTTTTTTAAGAAAGAGGATTTATAATAATGACGCATTCATTGCTAGTAACAAAGAGAGCTGGATATCAAGAGCCTATCGATCTTGATAAAATCCATAAAGTGTTAAGTTGGGCGGCAGAGGGACTTGAAAATGTTTCTATTTCCCAAATTGAAATGAATGCACAAATTCAATTTTTTAATGGAATTACTACAACTGCAATTCACGAAACATTAATAAAATCAGCAGCTGATCTTATTAGCCACAAAACACCTGACTATCAATATCTAGCAGCACGTCTTGCAATTTTTCATCTTCGCAAAAAAGCCTATGGTGATTTTACTCCTCCTCATTTGTATGCTCAAATTCAACGAATGGTAAAACTTGGAAAATATGATAAGTCTTTATTGGAAGATTATAGCGAAGATGAGTGGAATTTAATGAATGATTTTTTAGATCACAATCGTGATTTGAATTTCTCTTATGCAGCCGTTAAACAGCTTGAAGGTAAATATTTAGTACAAAATCGTGTTACTGGTGATATTTATGAATCAGCACAATTTTTATATGTATTGATAGCAGCAAGTTTATTTGCAAGTTATCCTAAAAACACTCGTTTAGAATATATTAAAAAATTCTATAATGCGACTTCAAGTTTTAAAATTTCATTGCCAACTCCTATTATGTCAGGCGTTCGTACACCAACACGTCAATTCTCATCTTGTGTGTTAATTGAATGTGATGATAGCCTTGATGCTATCAACGCAACCTGTGCTGCTATTGTAAAATATGTATCACAACGTGCAGGTATTGGTATCAATGCGGGAGCTATCCGTGCATTGGGAAGTGATATTCGTGGTGGTGAAGCGTTCCACACAGGCTGTATTCCATTTTATAAACTATTCCAAGCTGCGGTAAAATCTTGCTCGCAAGGTGGTGTGCGTGGTGGTGCCGCAACGGTATTTTATCCATTTTGGCATTTAGAAGTTGAATCATTATTAGTATTAAAAAATAATCGTGGTGTTGAAGATAACCGTGTGCGTCATTTAGATTATGGAGTTCAACTTAATAAATTAATGTATCAGCGTTTGATTAAAGGTGGAAAAATTACGTTATTTAGTCCATCTGATGTACCAGGATTATATGAATCATTCTTTGCTGATCAAGCTAAATTTGAAGAGCTTTACGCTAAATATGAACAAGATGTAAGTATTCGTAAAAAAACTATTAAAGCGGTAGAGTTATTCTCTGTTCTAATGCAAGAGCGTGCATCAACAGGGCGAATTTATATTCAAAATGTCGATCACTGTAATACTCATTCACCTTTTGATCCAAAAGTTGCACCAATTCGCCAATCAAATTTATGTTTGGAAGTTGCATTGCCAACTAAGCCTTTAACACATTTTTATGATGAAGAAGGTGAGATTGCTCTTTGTACTCTAAGTGCGTTTAACCTTGGAGCTATTAAAGATGTAGATGAGCTTGAAGAACTTTCAGATTTAGCCGTGCGTGCATTGGATTCATTATTAACCTATCAGCATTATCCTGTTCTTGCTGGCAAAAATAGCTCTATCAATCGTCGTTCATTAGGTATTGGCGTAATTAACTTTGCCTACTATTTAGCGAAAAATGGGGTTAAATATTCAGATGGAAGTGCTAATAATTTAACGCATAAAACCTTTGAAGCTCTGCAATATTATTTATTGAAAGCATCAAATAACCTAGCAAAAGAGCAGGGTGCTTGTGCTAAATTTAATGAAACAACCTATGCACAAGGTATTTTACCTATTGATACTTACAAGAAAAATATTGATGAGTTAGTAACAGAGCCTTTACATTATGATTGGGATAGTTTAAGAGCTGATATTGTAAAATATGGTTTAAGAAATTCAACATTAAGTTCACTAATGCCATCTGAAACCTCATCTCAAATTTCAAATGCAACTAATGGTATTGAACCTCCACGTGGTTATGTGAGTGTGAAAGCATCAAAAGATGGAATTTTAAAACAGGTTGTTCCAGAATATGAACTATTAAAAGATAAATATGAACTTTTATGGGATATGCCAAATAATGATGGGTATTTACAGTTAGTAGGAATTATGCAAAAATTTGTGGATCAGGCAATTTCTGCAAACACTAATTACGATCCGCAAAAATTTGCAGATGGAAAAGTTCCTATGAAACAGCTATTAAAAGATTTACTTAATGCTTATAAGTTAGGATTAAAAACACTTTACTATCAAAATACTCGAGATGGTGCGGATGATACCCAAAATGATCTTGATGATGGTTGCGAAGGCGGAGCTTGCAAAATTTAAGAAAAAAATAACCGCTTACTTAAAGAGTAGGCGGTTGTTGTTTTGTAAATAGGAAGATTAAGGAATAAATGATGGGATATACTACTTTTTCACAAAATAAAAACGATCAGCTTAAAGAGCCGATGTTTTTTGGGCAGAATGTAAATGTTGCTCGTTACGATCAACAAAAATATGAGATATTTGAAAAACTAATTGAGAAACAACTTTCATTTTTTTGGCGACCAGAGGAAATTGATGTTTCAAGAGATCGTATTGATTATCAAAATCTACCAGATCACGAAAAACATATTTTTATTAGTAATTTAAAATATCAAACGCTTTTAGATTCTGTACAAGGTAGAGCACCAAATGTGGCTTTATTACCTATTGTTTCTTTACCAGAACTTGAAACTTGGGTTGAAACTTGGTCTTTTAGTGAAACCGTTCATAGTCGATCTTATACTCATATTATTAGAAATATTGTAAATGATCCATCTGTGGTGTTTGATGATATTGTAACCAACACAGAAATTCAAAAAAGAGCGACAGATGTATCTAAATATTATGATGATCTTATTAACTCTGTTCAGTTGTACCAGCAGCATTCACTATTAAAAAATACCAATGTAAAAATTCCAACGTTACGAGAAATTAAGAAAAAACTGTATTTATGTCTTCAATCAATTAACTGTCTTGAAGCGATCAGATTTTATGTGAGTTTTGCGTGTTCATTTGCTTTTGCTGAACGAAAGTTAATGGAAGGAAATGCTAAAATTATTAAATTAATAGCTCGTGATGAAGCTTTACATATGACAGGAACACAGTGGATGTTAAATTTATTAAACTCAGGAAAAGACGATCCTGAATTTAAAGAAATTGCAGAAGAATGCCACGAAGAATCAATTAGAATGTTTTTAGATGCAGCAGAGCAGGAAAAAGAGTGGGCTAGCTACCTATTCAAAGATGGCTCTATGATTGGTCTTAATAAAGATATTTTATGTCAATATGTTGAATATATTGCCAACATAAGAATGGATGCGATAGGTTTAGGTCAGCATTATCCAATAAAATCAAATCCAATTCCTTGGATCAACTCTTGGCTATCTTCTGATAACGTTCAGGTTGCACCGCAAGAAGTTGAAATTAGTTCATATTTAGTTGGACAAATTGATTCAAAAGTTGATACTGAAGATTTTGATGATTTTGATTTATAATCATATTTTTTTATATGAAACTTACTCTTACTGAATCAAATCAAGAGCTAGAGATTGATGAAAATACCAATCTTCTAGCTCTTTTAGAATCTAAAGGAATTGTTTGTGAATCTCAATGTAGAAGTGGTTTTTGTGGTGCTTGCCGAGTGAAAAAGATAAGCGGTAACATTTCTTATGATAAAAACATCATTGCTTTTATGTCCGAAGATGAAGTATTATTATGTTGTGCAAAAGTTCAGTCTGATTTGGTAATAAAAAAGTAATTATATGAATTTTTTTGATACTCACGCTCACCTTGATCTTCTTGCTTATAGAACGAAACAAAATTATGAGCAAATTATCAATGACTCTTTTAATAATAATGTTAAGAAAATTTTAATTCCCAGCACTAGCATTCAAAACATAGAAACTATTATTTCATTAACAAAACAATATTCCAATCAAATTTTTTCAGCTATTGGTTTGCATCCTTATTTTGTAGAACATCATCAACTTAACGATCTTATTAGTTTAGAATATTATATTAAAAATAATAAAAAAGTGATAACGGCTATTGGGGAAATTGGACTTGATAAAAGGATAGATATTTCATTATGGCAAACACAAAATGAACTTTTTATCCGTCAGCTTGAGTTTGCTAAGTGGTATGATTTACCTGTAATTATTCATAGTGTTAAAACTCATAATGAAGTATATCGTTATTTAAAAGAATTTGCTCTAACAAAAGCAGGAATTATTCACGCTTTTTCAGGAAGTTACCAACAAGCGAAATCATTTATTGATTTGGGATATAAAATAGGTGTTGGAGGTAGCATTACTTATCCAAGAGCTAATAAAACACGAGAAACGATAGCTAATCTTCCTTTACATTCATTAGTATTAGAAACAGATAGCCCTGATATGCCTATTTGTGGAAAACAAGGCAGTCCTAACCACCCTATATATATCAAGAATATTTTTCAAACACTTTGTGAACTTAGAAAAGAAGAACCAGCTCAAATCCAAGAGCAAATTTGGAAAAATAGTAATGAAATAATTTATATTGATTAAAAAAATATTTTTTTATTGACTTTTTTTTTGAAAAATTTTTGTGTATAATCCCCCCGCAAATATTCTAATCTAATTTTTTTCACTATAAGGAATTTTTGCAATGTTAAGAATCAAACAAGACGCATTAACTTTTGATGATGTATTACTTGTCCCAGCTCACTCAACGGTATTACCAAATACCGCTAATCTTTCAACCCAACTAACCAAAGATATTCGTTTAAATATCCCAATGCTTTCAGCAGCAATGGATACTGTAACCGAAGCTAAATTAGCAATTTCTCTTGCACAAGAAGGCGGAATTGGATTTATTCATAAAAATATGTCTATCGAACGCCAAGCCGAGCGTGTGCGTATTGTGAAAAAATTTGAAACAGGAATTATCGCAACCCCTGTTACCGTTTCTCCTGAAATAACTCTTGCAGAGCTAGCTAAAATCGTGAGTAAACATAAATTTGCAACCTTCCCTGTGGTAAATTATCATCAGCAATTAGTAGGAATTGTTACCGAGCGTGATACTCGTTTTGTGACTGATTTAAACACCAAAGTATGTGAAATAATGACGCCAAAAGAGCGTTTAATCACAGTAACCGAAGGTGCGAGCCGTGAAGAAATTTTAGAGAAAATGCACGAGCATCGTATCGAAAAAGTGTTAGTCGTCAATAAATTAGGACGATTAAGCGGTATGATTACCGTAAAAGATTTCCAAAAAGCCCAAGCAAAACCAAATGCGTGTAAAGATGAATTTGGACGCTTGCGTGTTGGTGCTGCTGTTGGTGCAGGAGAAGGTAATGAAGAACGCATTGCAGCCCTTGTGGAAGCGGGCGTTGATGTGCTTTTAATTGATAGTAGTCACGGACATTCTGAAGGCGTATTACAGCGTGTGCGTGAAACCCGTGCAAAATATCCTGATTTACCTATTGTTGCTGGTAATGTTGCCACTGCCGAAGGGGCAATTGCCTTAGCAGATGCTGGGGCAAGTGCTGTGAAAGTGGGAATTGGTCCAGGTTCAATTTGTACGACTCGTATTGTAACAGGTGTGGGCGTACCACAAATTACCGCTATTTCTGATGCGGCCGAGGCATTAAAAGATCGTGGCATTCCTGTTATCGCAGATGGTGGAATTCGTTTCTCAGGCGATATCGCAAAAGCGATCGCAGCAGGGGCTTCTTGCGTAATGGTGGGGTCAATGTTTGCAGGAACAGAAGAGGCGCCGGGTGAAATTGAATTATATCAAGGTCGGGCATTCAAATCTTATCGTGGAATGGGATCACTTGGTGCAATGGCAAAAGGATCATCAGATCGTTATTTCCAATCTGATAACGCAGCCGATAAATTAGTGCCAGAAGGCATTGAAGGACGCATTCCTTACAAAGGCTATTTAAAAGAAATTATCCACCAACAAATGGGGGGCTTACGTTCTTGTATGGGCTTAACGGGCTGTGCAACGATCGAAGAGTTACGCACCAAAGCGGAATTTGTACGTATTAGCGGTGCAGGTATTAAAGAAAGCCACGTCCACGATGTGAGTATTACCAAAGAAGCACCAAACTACCGTTTGGGCTAGTATTTTTAGAAAATTAAGCGGTTAAATTTTGTATTAAATTTGCAAATTTATTTTTTGTTAAATTAACTATGGCTACAATATCAATATGTAGCCATAAATGAGGATTTTATATTTATGATAGATAAAACACTAAGTCAAAATTTAGAGAACTCAGAAGAAATACAAAATATAAAATAAACTACTTATGAATGGCTTTGTACATAAGATGATTAGTGTGTGGCAGATATTGAATTAGATATTCCGCCATTCTATAAAGCTAATCGCCCTATTTCTTTTGTAGATTACAAACTAGAAGATGAATAACAATTTTTATAAGCAATAAAATATTAGAGGATACTTATGGGATCAAGAGTTAATGCAATAGTTTTTCCTTTTAAAGGATCTGATGATGAATTAAAAAATTTAGTAACATCATTCATTAATGACGAAAATCCATTAGGAGATGAAATAGTAATTTTCAGAAAAAAAGATTATGTAATAGTTAATGGCGTTGATTTATTATGGAAAATTTTACCAAAGCCACATATTTTGGAAAAAATTTTTGAAAAAAATAATTTTAAGCCTACATATACTTGGTTATTTCTTCAATATGATTTTTCAGATTCTTTTGGTTATGCCATTTTTGAAAATGGTAAAAATATTCGTAGTGTATTTAGAAATGGTTCGGAAGATTTAGAACCTATTTTTATTGGAGAAACTCTTGATTTTGAAGAAAAATATTTGAATGCGACTTATCATTATATTGATATAAATTCAGATGATGAACCTGTATATTTTGAATTGCCAACAGAAACAGATAATCCTGACCCAGATTATGAACCTTATTATATGAAAATCTATTCAGTAGAAAATGAAGAAATTCGTGGTGATTTACTTGTTGGGTGTATGATGCACGAACTTTCAGAAAAATTATTAGGATTTAATATTGCTTTGGATAATATTGATGAAGACGAAAGAATTGTTATTCAATCAGCTAAAAAATTAGAGTATCTTGAACAACAATTAAAACAATCACAAGGAAATAGACTCCTATCTTGGATAAGATCAATTTTTAAAGGAAAATAGAGAACAAAATGAACAACATACACAACCATAAAATTTTAATTTTAGATTTCGGTTCACAATATACCCAACTTATCGCACGTCGTGTGCGTGAA
>PDWI01000684.1_pt1 | contig 84605 bp, 82 predicted proteins | sample 1430891 | NCBI WGS metagenome assembly PDWI01 (sample SAMN01162508, study PRJNA174530) | Oral metagenome, whole genome shotgun sequencing project. | biome: Marine environment; feature: Marine mammal; material: Swab sample of the gingival sulcus; isolation source: swab sample of gingival sulcus... | reverse complement strand
ATAATAATAATAATAATAATCTTGAGATTTCTATATTTGATTATAGTGATAAAATATTAAAACAGTTTAATGAAAACTTTGAAGATAAAAATAATTATATACTTAATTCCATAGAGTATAATTATAAGTATAAAGATATATATTTTAAATTACTAGGATTTTATGAAAATATAGGTAACTGTACTACATATAAAAGTGTATATTTATTTACTAGAGAATTTATTAATGATATTTTTAAAGATATGAGTATTCAAATGAGCATTTTTAAGAGTAAAGAGTTTGTATATGTTTTTACTTCAACTGATGAAAAAATAGATTATGATAAAATATTATCCATAGAAGATTTATATTTTGAAGATAAGGTTGTAAAGACTGATTCATTAATTATTTTTAATAGGGATAATGAAGATGAAATTAAATATTATTCCTCTAATTTAAATGTGAATTATAATATGGTTTATGTTTATATACCTATTTCAAGTAATAATTCTGTAGATGGTGTTTTTACAATTTCTAAACCTAAAAATTTAGGCATAGAAGAAATTGACATTAAACTTTTAAGTATTATAACATCTATGGTGTCAGATATAGTTTTAAAAATTAAATTAAATTCTAAAATTAATGATTTGGATAAAGATTTAGAAAAGCTAGTTGATGATATAGATTCTAGAAGTCAAAGCTATTTTGAAAAAAGTTATAGAGATTTATTTACTAGATTTTATAATTTAGAAGGATTAGAACGATTAATGTCAAAATATTTTAATGAGGCTGATAAGTGCTATGAAGGTTTATTTGCTTTTGTTAAATTAGATAATTTTAAAAAATTTAATTTTAGGTATGGCAATATTTTAGGTGATGAATATTTAAAAATATTTTCTAGTTTAGCGCTTGATGAATTTATGAAATTTCAATTTATTCCTTGTAGGGTTAGGGGAAATTATTTTGTTTTTCTTTTTAAAGATGTGGATAAAAATCAAATAGAAAAAATATTAGAAAAAATTTCATCTAATTTATCTAGTTTTAAGGATGAGAATTTAATTAAAATTAAATTTGCTTTTAAGGATGTTTGTATAGAAAGTATGAAAGATGTAAATAGAATTGTAGACGATGGTTATAGATTATTAAAATAAATTAAAGAGGGATTTTATGGTTATTAGTAGTAGGGATTTAAATATAATTAAAACTTACACTATTGGAGGAACTAAGTGTTTTAGTAAACTTGAAAAACTGTATGGAGTTGATGAAATTATTAAAGAATGTAAGAATATACTTGACAATAATTTTATAAACTTATCATCAACTCAAGTTGCTTTTATTTATAAAATTATTGCATCGGGTTATCTTTTGAAATTTGATTATGAAAAGGCAATTAAAAGTGCTAAAAAGTCTTTAGATATGTTGGTTTTTTATGAATATACAGGGATTTGTGTTGAACTTTATATAATTATAGCTAAAGCTTATGGTTTGTCATTTGATTTAGGAAATGCACTTTATTATTATGAAAAAGCAATTAAATTAAATAAGATTGTAAATGACTCTATTTTTGATGAAGAAATTATCACAAATATTGGGTTTATGTTTTTTTACTCTGCAGACTATAAATCAGCTTTAAAGTATTTTAAAATAGCAAGTAAGATTACTAAAAATAATTTTGATGCTAAAAGTTTTGTAACTAGCGTATCGTATTTTGATTTTTATGTTATTTTTTGCTATATTGAACTATCAATGTTTGATGAAGCAAAAATTTTGTATAGCTATATAAAAAAGATTTTAGAGAATGTAGATGATAAAAAAGGGTATAAGGAACTTTTGTATTGCATTGAAAGCAGGATATTAGAAATTAATAAATCTTATTATAAAGCTGATTTACGTTTCAAAGCCCTTTATAAAAATATTGAAAGAATAAGTGATGATTTTATTTTTGTGTATGTTTTAATAAATAGGTGCTTTGAACTATTTAATAGAAATGATTACAGATGTGTAGAAGATATTAAAAAATATTTGGTAAAGGCTGAAAAAAAAGCTAAGAGAACTTTTAATTTATTTAAATTGGATGTTATATATAAGCTTTTGGTAGGTATTTATTTAGAATATAATTTAAAAAGTGATGATTATGAAATAGACAATCATGTAATAAATAATATTTGTAAAAAGCATTCAGAAAATGCTAGTAAACTTATTGATTTGAATAAAAAAAATAGAACATTTATGATTTTAAAATCTTATAATCATAAAATAAGCAAAAGAAGAGGCGATTTTTATAAAAATGAAAAAGAATCAGGTATTAGGCAACAGTTGTTTGATGTAGAAAAAAAGAATAAGAATTTTGAACTAACTCAAAGTTTAAGTTCTCTTTTAAATATTATGTCATATATTTCTACCTTTAATTTTAAAGAAAACTTTGTAAGAAGAATTAAACTTGAATTTAATATGGTTATGCTTATAAGTCAAATTGTGATTTTTTATTATGATAGAAAAAATAAAAAATACATTAAGTATAAGTTAGGATATGGAAATGATGTTATAGTTCAAGAAAGTGATGATTTAGATATTTTAAATAATGCTTTATATAAAGTTTCAAAAATAAAAGATAATTATGTGATTTGTTCTAATAGGTTAGAAGTACAAGATTTAATGGGGGATGAACTTTACATTTCTGCAGAAGATAAAATAGTTAATTCTATGATTTGTGTTTATGAAAATATAGATAATGGTTCTGATATGTTGTTATCGTTGTTTAGTTTGAATGAGTTTGCTTATAAAATAGAGCATGCTTTAATGTTTAAAATTTTGACTAAACATCTTAATAAAATTAAGTTAAATGAGCTTATAGAAGAAAAAATTAGTTCTAAAAAAGCATTAAAAAATGAAAGAAATACTTATTTTGACAGACTAAATACAATATATATGGATAATGCAAATGCTAATATTGATGGGATAACAGGTTTTTATAATCATAGTAAATTTGAAGTATATTTAAGAAGATTATTTGACTCTAAATTTATTGAAAATAATGATTATATATCACTCACCTATGTAGATGTATCTATTATAAATATGAAAGAACAATCTATTTATTCAAAGAAACTATATACTACTGTATCAGAAATTATGAGGGAAAGTATAAATATAGATGAAGTTGTTTTAGGCAGATTATCTGATGAATTATTTGGTATTGTTATAAAAGGTAATGATGACAAAATGTTTGATATAATTAAAACCCTTTCTAAAAAACTTTTTCCTCTTTGTAATGAGTTTATCAATATAAATATTTCTTATATGAGCACTCAAAACAATAATATGTCTAATTATTTTAAGTTTAGAGATACTAATTTGAGTTATGTGCTAAATAAAAGTAAATCTGAAAGTTTTAGTTTATCGAGAAATAAAATTAATTAAGGGGTTATTATGTTATTAGAAGTTAGCGGTATATGTAAAAATTATGGAAATAATAAAGTGCTTGATAACGTAAATTTATCTTTGGATTTTGGAGAAGTTTATGGTCTTTTGGGAGAAAATGGTGCGGGTAAATCGACTTTAATTTCTATTATTACTGGACTTTTAAAACCCAATAATGGTAAGGTTTTATTTAAAAAAAACAATATTAGTTTAAATTTAAAAGAATATCACAACAGTATTGGATTAGTGCCTCAAGATATATCATTATTTGAAGATTTAACAGGTATTGATAATCTTAAATTTTGGTCTAAATGTTATAAATTAAGTTCTGATAAAATTAACGATAGGATAACGTACTTATCAAATGAACTTGATATAAATGATGTACTAAATAAAAAAATAAAAAATTTATCTGGTGGCTATAAAAGGAGATTTAATATTGCTGCTGCGTTACTACATAGCCCTAAAATTTTGATTTTAGATGAACCTACAGTTGGTATTGATGTTTTAGCTAGAAATAAAATATTAGAGTTTATAAAAAAACTTTCATTAAATGGGACTTCAATTATATATACTAGCCATTATATAGATGAAATTGAGAAAATTGCAGATAATATTGGGGTTTTACATAAGGGTAGAATGATTGAAAATATTACAAAAAAAGAAATAACTCTTTTGTCTGAAACTTATAGTGAGGTTGTGCTTAAATTTAATTTTATAACTGATGAATATATAAATACGCTTAAAAATATAGAGTCTGTTATTGATTTAAAAGTTGATAATAATTTAATAGTACTTAACACAAATAACAAATTTAGAATAAATGACGTTTTAAGTTTGGAACTTTCAAATTTTATAATAAATATTGATGTTAAAAAAAATACATTGGAAACTATATATTTAAAATTAACAGAAAAATAGAGGGATTATGTTATTATATATATTTATTATTTTTTTATTAATAAACTTACTAGGAATTAAATTTATTTTTATAATTTTTTCTTTATTATGTTTATTTTTGTGTCCAAAAAAGGAAAAAATAATATTTATATGTGCATTTTTATTATCGCTTTTTGTTTTGTTTGTAATTCAAAATAAAAGTGAATATATGATGAATTATAATAAAAGTTATTTGAGCGAAGGCTTTGTTTATAGGCAGATTGATAATCATTTTGACTTTTATGAAAGTAAGTATTCTACAAAGCCCATATTAGTTTATTCCTATAAACCATTACCTAAACTTGAGGGTAAGAAAGTTAAACTTTTGGGCGTAAAAAAAATAGTTCAAAAAACTAATAACAAACATGGGTTTAATTTTGAAAAACATATTTTAGCTAAAAATTATAAGTATGGAATTTATATAAAAGATGTTATTATAATAGATAATAATTTTAATGATAATTTTTATAGAAAGTTTATAAATAAAATTTATAATTATTTTGATAAAGTTTCAAATAAATTGGATAAAAATGCAAAAGAAATTTATAAGTCTTTATTTTTAGGTCGGTTATCAAAAGAATATACAACTTTGGGTATAGCAACAAAACTTGGCTTAATACATTTGTTTGTTATATCGGGATTTCACTTTAATATATTAATTTTAGTTTTATTTTTTATTTTTAATAAAATTAAATTTATAGATTATAGACTGTCAAGAGTACTTGTTTTAATCATTGCATGTCTTTATTATTCAGTTATTGGCGGTGGCTTTGGTGCTAAAAGAGTTTTAGTTTTAATGATTATTTCGCTAGTGGCATTTCTTATAAATAGGAAAATTAATAAAAAATATATTTTAATTCTTATAGCTTTTATGTTTATATTAGAAAACCCTTTTATAATAAATGAAATTGGATTTTTGCTTACTTTTAGCATATCTTTATTTTTGATACATATATCTGAATTTGATTTTATAAAAAAAATTGAGTCAAAGATTCTTCAAAATTTATGTATATCTATCGTTCTTTCTTTTGTTACTTCAATATTTTTATCAGTATTTAGTAAAGAAATTGTTTGGATTAGTTTCTTGATAATACCTATTGCAAGCATATTGTTAGAATTTATTACTATAGCTTTTATTTTATTTACTCTATTACCTTTTTTAGATTTTATATTTGTACCCGTTTTAAATTATATAGCGGATGTATTTAATGAGTTTTTAATTTCTCTTTACAGTTTTAGAAAGCTTACTTATTTAATACCTAAAATTATTGCTGTTTTATTATTAATTGTTGTAATTTACTTTTTTGTAAGAAAAAAACTTATATCATATTCGTTTAAAAAATCAAATTTATTTTTACTACTATTAATCTTATTAGTTATAGTATTTTCTAAAAATACTAATTCTGACTTTACTATAAATGTATATGATTTAAAAGATGGAGAGTCTTATTTAATTAAAAATAAAAATGTAACAATATTATACGATGTTGGAAATGATAAAGAAATAATTAGTTTACTTAGAAGTGATGGTGTGAAAAAAATTGATCTTATCATGATTAGTCATGCTGATATTGACCATTATGGAATGTTAGATGAAATTTATAAAAATTTTGATGTGAAAAAAGTTATAATAAATCCAAAAGATCAAACTTTAAAAATGGATGATTTAAAATTTGATTTTATAAAAATTAAATCGGGAGTAAGTAAAAGAAATGATTTATCTTTAGTTTGTCTTTTGACACATAAAGATAGTAAAATACTATTTACAGGGGATATTGAAGAAGATGGAATAGATTATATATGTAATAATTTTAAAAATGATATAGATATTTTGAAAATACCACACCACGGTTCGTATCCTGAAAATTTTGAAAATTTATTAAATGCATTTAATCCTGAATATGCGATTATATCAGGTGGTAGGATGAAAAAAATAAAGAAAGAAAAGACTTATGCTCATTTACTTAAAAAGGGTATTAAATTTTATGATACAGTAGAAAATGGGCAGTTAATATTAAAGATTAAAAAAAATAAATTTCAATTTAATATGATGAAAGAGTAGGAAAATGAGTTATAAAAAATTTTATAGTGATTTACAAAAAAGTAATTTAAAAAGTTTATATATATTTAGTGGAAATGAACTTTATATGAAAAAGCTTATGATAAAAAAATGTATGGAAAAATTTATAAGTTCCGATATTGATTTTTTTGAGACTATGGATAAAAATCCTGATTTTAATGATATTATTTCGGCATCTAGCATGATACCGTTTATGTCTTTAAAAAAATTAATTGTTGTACATAATGGGAGTTTTATTTTTACTTCTAAAGTGAGTGAAATAGATTTAGATAAATTTTTGAACATTCATAAAGATAATTCTAGTATAGTTACAATATTGTTAGTAAATGATTTAGATAAGAGAAAGAAGTCTTATAAAAAAATTGCTAAAGTTGCAGAGCTATTTGAATTTAATAAACTTGAAGAAAAATCTTTTACTGATTTTGTAATTAAAACGTTAGAAAAAAATTCTACTAAAATTACTTCAGATGCATTGAGGTATTATGTTAAAAATTCTAATTATTTAGAAAAAGATAGTTTAGAAACTTTATATTCTGTAGAAAAAAAATTAGAAGTTATAGCTGCTGCGTCAAATGGTATTATAGATAAAAAAACTATAGTATATTACGTTAATGCAAATAGTGAAAATAATGTTTTTAAGTGGAGAAATGCTGTATTAGTAGGTGATATAAAAAATGCTTTGCTATATTTAAATACTCTAAGTGAATCGGGGAAAAAGGAAATATATTTAGTTTTTATGTTAAATCAGTTAATATTAGAATTATTAAATATTTCTTTACTTATGGATGCGGGTAAGTCCGATAACGAGATTATCAAAATAAGAGGTTTGCAATCTTTTGTTTTCAAAAATAATTGTAATATATTAAATAAAATTAGTAGAGAAAATTTAATTAAAATATATAATTTATCTTTAGATGCTGATAATCAAATGAAGTATGGTGGTATAGATTCGGACGTTTCGTTAAAAAAATTAATTTACGATATAGCCATATTGTTAAATTAATTGTTAAATATATTTAATAATATGACATCTAAAATTTAATGTATATCTAAAATTTAATAAAAAAAATAAAATTAAATATACTTAAATATACTGTTGATATAATTTTAAATCGTTATTTTAATAAGTTGACAATAAATTATTAATTAGCTTAAATGATTTTTAAATATCAATACTTTAAATATTCTTATTTATAGTGTATCATTATAAGTGTAATTTAGTTTACATTTATGTTTTGACTTTATAGGAGGTTATTATGTCATTTACTTATGCAAATAGAATGGAATTAATCAAAGCTTCTGAAATTAGAGAGTTATTAAAGGTAACTCAAAATCCGGAAATTATATCATTTGGTGGTGGATTCCCTGCAGTTGAATCATTTCCAATTGAAGAATTAAGGGTTGCTTCAGATAATGTACTTAAAAACAATGCTAGTAGAGCGTTACAATATGGACCAACTGATGGTTTTGTGCCTCTAAGAGAAGAAATTGTAAAATTAATGGCTAAACAAGGTGTTGAGTGTGGAATAGAAGATATATTAATAACAAGTGGCTCTCAACAAGGTTTAGAGTTTAGTGCTAAAATTTTCATAAATCCTGGTGACGGAATTGTATGTGAAAGTCCAACTTATTTAGGTGCTATAAATGCTTTTAAAGGTTACCAACCTGAATTTTTTGAGTGTGATACAGATGAAAACGGAATGATTATGTCAGACTTAGAGAATATACTTAAAAATCAAAACATAAAGTTTATTTATGCTATTCCTGATTTCCAAAACCCAACAGGTAACACTTGGTCAATGGAAAGAAGAGAAAAACTTGTAGAACTTGCAAATAAATATGATGTTGTAATTTTAGAAGATAACCCTTATGGTGCATTAAGATTTGAGGGTGAGTCTTTACCGTCTGTAAAAAGCTTAGATACTGAAAATAGAGTAGTTTTCCTTGGTACATTTTCTAAAATTTTATGTCCAGGATACAGACTTGGTTGGGTTGTAGCAGGAAAAGAACTTCTTGAAAAATATAATTTAATTAAACAAGGAGCTGATTTACAAAGTTGTACTACAACACAAATGCAAGCTGCTGAATTTTTGAAAACTAATGATTTAGATGCTCATATAGAAAAAATTAAAAAGCTATATGTTGCTAGAAGAGATGTTATGATAAAAGCTATTGAGGAGTTATTCCCTAAAGAGGTTTCTTTCACAAGACCTGAAGGTGGACTTTTCTTATGGCTAACTTTCCCAGAATATATAAATGGTAGAGAACTTGCTAAAAAAGCAATTGAGCAAAAAGTTGCATTTGTACCTGGTGGTTCATTCTTCCCTAAATCTGGTATTGAAAACTTTGCAAGACTTAACTATTCTGCTTGTGATGAAGAAAAGATTAGAGAAGGTATGGAAAGACTTGCAAAAGTTATAAATGAGGAAATTAAAAGATAAATAATTTTATATTGTTTTTAATAAAAGCACTGTATATATACGGTGCTTTTATTTATAATATGGCTATACAAATAAAATGAAATATGTTATAATCAGTACATCAAGTAATTAAGTTTAATAGGGGGTTTTATGGGCTTTTTTAGTAATCAATTTATTGAAGTAATAGAATGTAAAGATTTTTCATCAAATTTAATGGTGTATGAATTTCCTGTTCATAAAGATGAAATAAAAATGGGCGCTCAACTTATAGTAAGAGAATCTCAAATAGCTATATTTATAAATGAAGGTCAAATTGCAGATGTTTTTGAACCCGGTAGATACACTTTAAATACAGAAAATATGCCGATTTTAACTAAATTAAAATCTTGGAAATATGGTTTCAACTCACCGTTTAAAGCGGAAATATATTTTATTAATACTAAACAGTTTTTAAATCAAAAATGGGGAACAAAAAATCCTATAATGATGAGAGATAAAGATTTTGGTGTAATAAGACTTAGAGGTTTTGGTGTTTATGGTTTTAAAATTGTAGATGCTGTAACTTTTATGAAAGAAGTTTTTGGAACGGAGTCAATTGTTACAACTAATACAATTGCACCACAATTAACTGAATACATAGTAAGTGGAATTACTGATTATATTGCTGAAATGAATATACCTGCTTTGGACTTAGCAATGCATTATAATGAAATTTCAACTGGGATGAAACAAAATTTATCTGATAAATTCAGTCAATATGGTTTGGAACTAACTAATTTTTTAATTAGTAACTTATCTTTACCTGCTGAAGTTGAAAAGGCGATGGACAAGAGAACTGAAATGGGAGTTTTAGGTGATTTAGATAAATATACAAAATATCAAACAGCAGAGGCTGTAAGAGAGGCTGCTAGAAATGAAGGCGGTGGCTTTGCAAGTATGGGTGCCGGTTTAGGTGTTGCTACTGCAATGGGAAATGCTATGGCAAATACTTTAAATAAAAGTTCAAATGAATCTACAAATAATGCAAGTTATGTTTCTTGTGTTTCTTGTAATTCAAATGTATTGGCATCTTCAAAATTTTGTTCTGAATGTGGAAACCCTATGGCAAAGAAAAATAAATTTTGTTCTGGATGTGGAGTTGAAGTTAAAACAGGGACAAAATTCTGTCCGGAATGTGGTTTTAAACAATAGTTATAAATGCCTGATTATCAGGCATTTTCTATATTAGTATGTTTTTAATTGAGTGATAAATGAATGTGTTCTAAATTTATATTTTTATATAATTTCTAAATTTTATATTTTTATTAAATTTTAGAGTTAATAAATACCTTTATTGCTTGAAAAACTAACAGAATAATGTTATATTTATATATATAGAATTTTTTAATTTATTAAATATTAAAAGGGAGAATTTAAATGAAAAAGTTGAGCTTGAATACGTTAAGAAAAATGTTTTTAGATTATTTTAAAGAAAATGATCATCATACAGTAGTTTCTTATCCGTTAGTACCTCAAAATGATAAATCGCTTTTGTATATAGTTGCTGGTATGGTGCCGTTAAAAGATTATTTTGCAGGAGTTTCAACTCCTCCAAGTGTTCGAATGGCGACAAGTCAAAAGTGTATTAGAACTAATGATATTGATAATGTTGGATATACTGCAAGACATTGTTCTATGTTTGAAATGTTAGGAAATTTCAGTTTTGGAGATTATTTTAAGGAAAGAGCTATAAAGTTAGCTTGGGAATTTTTTGTAAATAAGTTAGAAATTCCTGAGGAAAAACTTTCTGTTTCAGTTTATGAGGAAGACGATGAGTCTTATGATATTTGGACTAAAATTATGAAAGTTCCAAGTTCAAAGGTTGTAAGGCTTGGGAAAGAAGATAATTTTTGGGAAATTGGTTCTGGAACGGGTCCTTGCGGTCCTTGCACCGAAATATTTTATGATAGGGGCGAACACAGAGGGTGCGGAAAATCTGATTGTAAGACGGGTTGCGACTGCGACAGATTTGTAGAAGTTTGGAATTTAGTATTTACTCAATATGATAAACAACCTGACGGTACTTTAAAACCACTTGAAAAGAAAAATATTGATACGGGTATGGGGCTAGAAAGACTTGCGTGCGTAATGCAAGATGTTGAATCAGTTTTTGACGTAGACGTTATGCAAAATCTTATATCTAGTATAGAGAAAATATCAGGTAAAACTTATGGGGAAAATTCTGATGATGATGTATCTATAAGAATAATTGCAGACCATATAAGAGCGGTAACATTTATTATATCAGAAGGAGTTGTTCCCGATAATGAGGGTAGGGGATACGTACTTAGAATGTTATTAAGAAGAGCAGTAAGGCGTGGTAAACTCCTTGGAATAAATGAAAAATTTATGAATATGATAGCAGATGATGTAATAGATATGTATAAATGCGCTTATCCTGAACTAGACGAACGAAAAGAGTATATTAAAAATATAATAAACATTGAAGAAGAAAGATTTGCGAAAACTTTAGATAACGGACTTAAAATTTTAGATGGTTATATAGATGAATTAAAAAAAGAAAATTCTAATATTTTACCGGGCGAAAAAGCGTTTAAACTTTACGATACTTACGGATTCCCGCTTGATATGACTAGAGATGTTTTAAGGGCTTATGATTTGAAAGTAAATATAGATGAATTTCAAGATAAAATGGAAAGACAACGTGAACTTGCTAGAAGTGCTAGAAGTGCTGATACTACGGCTTGGGACGGTAAAGTTTTTGACGATTTAAAGGGAATTAAGACGGAATTTGTAGGTTATGAATATTTAGAATACAGTTCTAAAGCGCTTTGTATTATTTCAAAAAATAGTACAGTTGATAAATTATCTGTAGAAGATGGTGAGGCGCTTGTAGTGTTTGATATATCACCTATGTATTGTAATAAAGGTGGTCAAGTATCAGATACAGGCCGTATAGTTATGGATGGAGTAAACGCTACAATAAGTGATGTAATTAGACTTAATCAAGATGTAGTTGCTCATAAATTAATATTAGAAAAGGGCGAAATTATTACTGGTCAAAATTATCAAATTATGGTTGATAGTAAAGAGCGATTTGATATTATGAGAAATCATACTGCTACTCATTTACTACATCAAGCGTTGAGAAATTATTATGGAAGTTCTGTTGAACAATCCGGTTCATTAGTTGAAGCCAATAAATTAAGATTTGACTTTACTTGCAATCATCCTGTTCCATTTGAAGATTTAATGGAAGTTGAAAGGATAGTAAATAAAAAAATTAATGATGCTATTAATTTAAGAACTGATATTAAAACTATTGAAGATGCAAAAGCTAGTGGTGCTATAGCTTTATTTGGTGAAAAATATGAAGATACAGTAAGAGTAGTAAATATCGGAGAATATTCTGTTGAACTTTGCGGTGGTACACACGTAAGAAATACTTCAGAAGTTGCAATGTTTAGAATAATAAGTGAATCTGCAGCAGCAGCAGGAATTAGGAGAATTGAGGCTGTTACAGGTATGAAAGCTTATGAACTTGCAAACAAGGAAAGACTTGAAATAGAAAGTTATGCTAAGATATTAAAAATACAAAAATCACAACTTAATGATAAAATAAATCAACTTTTAACTGACAATAAAGATTTGTCTACAGAACTTGAAAAGATAAAATCTGAAAGTTTAACAAAAAATTTATCAGATATTGTTAAAAATGCTGAAAATGTTGACGGTGTAAATTATGTTATTTTATCGTTTGAAAATCAAGACAATAAAATCGTAAGGTCAGTAGCTGATGATATATGTAACAGAGATGATAGTTATGTTGCAGTTATTTTAAATGATAATAATGGAAAAATTTCATTTGTAGTAAAAGCGAATAAATCAGCAGTTAATACTGGGGTTAATTGTGGTAAAATTGTTAAATCATTAGCTACTTATTCTGGCGGTAATGGCGGTGGAAAACCTGATATGGCTCAAGCGGGAGCTAAAGATAAGGCAAGAGCATTAGAAGCAATAAAGAATATAAAAGATTTTCTATAAAATAAAGGGAGGATATTATGGATAATTTATCAAATACTATTAAATTTAATTCAACAAAGACTAATGAATTTGTGATTAAGGAAACTTTTAATAAAGTTTATAAATCATTAGAGTTAAGAGGTTATGACCCAATAAACCAACTTGTAGGATATTTAATTACAGGAGAACCAACATATATTACATCAAAGGACGATTCTAGGCAACTTATGACTAAAATAGATAGAAATGAAATTATAGAGTGTTTGCTTGTTAGTTTCTTAAATAGTAAAAATGTTTAGATGCATGGGTCTTGATGTAGGGGATAGAACTATTGGTATTGCTTTTAGTGATGCCCTTATGATTACAGCGCAAAGTTATGAAACTTATAGGAGAAAAACTATTAAAGAAGATATTGACTATATAATAGATTTAGTATCTGAAAGAGATATTGATATTTTAGTTTTTGGAGTTCCGTATAATATGAATGGAGAAATAAACACATCTTCTGAAAAAATAATAAATTTTTCAAAAAAGGTAAAAAAGAAACTAACTTATAGTGATAGAATAAAAAAAGAAGTTAGGGTCGATTATATGGATGAAAGACTTACTACAAAGCAAATGGAACGTATAATGATTATGCATGATGCTAGTAGGAAAACTAGAGCAAAAAATATTGATAAGCTTTGTGCGCAGCTTATATTACAAACGTATATGGATATGAATTCAACAAATTTAGGAGAAAAAAATGAATAAAGAATTAAATACAAATAAATTAGATAAAATTTTAGATAACTTAGATGAAGTTTTAGAGAGTTTAGGTGAAGAAAGAGAATATGATGTATTAGAACTTGAAGACCAAGACGGTAATATGGTTGAGTTTTTAATATTATGTAGTTACGCTATAAATGATGATTATTATGCTTTATGTGAAGATGAAGAAGGTTATGTAGTATTTAGAACCAAAAAAGATAAAGATGGAGATATACTTTACTTCGACGTTGATAATGAAACTGAATTGTTAGAAGCTTTAGAAGCTGGTATTGAGGCTTTAGAATCAATCAAATAATATGGAAATTAAGAAAAGTATAAAAAAAATAGCTAGTGATGAATATAAAACGGATATGCTTAAATCGGGTATAAATTTAGATTTGGATATTTCGCCAAAACCAATTCGTATGTCTAGTACTATTACTGAATTTATTTCATACTTTTTTGAACCTGCAAGTATTAGAGAAGGGTATGTAGTTAATGAAAATCAGTATCTTGTGCCTGTTTTTATTACAAAAATAGATGGAGATAGTTCAGAATTATTGTCTATAATTAGGGATAAACATACTAATAATAAAGATGTTATAGATATAATAACGGGTTATCATTTTTTGAAAAGGCCTGTTTTTTGTAGTGATAATTTTGATGATGATAAAATTTTTGATAATAAAAAACTTAACAGGTCATATATTTCTAATATTGATTTTATATCTTCGCTTTGTAAGGCAAAAAGAAATCTTTTATTCAATGCTATTGAAACTATTATTGAGTATAAGAAAGATATAGAAATATTATCAAACATAGATAATAAAGATATTGTTAAGGCAAGTATTTTTCAAAATGATAGGCTTTTTAAAATGTATTGTAAGTCTGATTTAGAGCTTACACCTTCAAAACTTGTGATATTAGATACTGATAGAACTGATTTAAACTGGCAAGCTATTGTAAGGTTTATGTTATATCATTATCTTTGTTTTGATATACTTGTATTGTCTAAACATTCGTATAGTTGTATAGAAAACTACTTGCCAAAATTTTATTATGATTTACATAAGTTAGATGTAAAGAAAGAGTCTTTAAAATCTAAAAAAAGTTTTAATAAGACTAAAATTGCTATTGGTATTGGCTCTGTAGTTTCTTTAGTTACTATTTTTTTACTATAATTAATTTTAATTATATAATAAGGAGATTTTATGAAATTCAAAATAAAAGATTTAACTATGTGTGGATTATTTGTTGCTATAATTAGTGTTTGTAGTTATATAAGTTTTCCTTTGCCGTTTAGTACTGTTCCTGTAACTTTACAAACTGCAGGAGTATTTTTAGCTGGACTTTTTTTAAGCCCATTTTATGCTTTTTTAACAATATATATTTGGATAACTTTGGGCGCTTTAGGATTGCCTGTATATGCCAATGGAGCAAGTGGTTTAGGTGTATTATTTGGTCCTACTGGTGGTTATATATTTTCATTTGTTATTGCAGCTACTTTTATATCTATGTTTAAGGGGAAAACATTTTATAGTTACGTATTAGCTATGATTTTTGCTAATTTATTTATAATATACCCTATAGGTTGTGTATTGTTAGGAATTAAACTTAATTTAACTGTTGAAAAAACTCTTCTTGTAGGTATGGTTCCTTATCTTATAGGAGATGCTTTGAAAATAGTTTTAAGTGCAACTGTAGCAAAACAATTTTTTGCTATATTTAATAAATCTAAAATAGGAAAAGCCAAAAAAGTTTAAATTAAGGGGAGCTAATGAAAAATTCACTTTATAGGATGCTACCAAAAATTGATGATATATTAAATAATAATAAGTCAAAAGAATTTTTGAAAAAGCACCCTAAAATTTATTTAATTAATTCTGCAAATGATAGGTTAAATAAGCTAAGAAATTCTATTAAAAATTTGGATGAAAATAAAATTTCTAATTTTAATATAGATGTAGAAGAAGTAATAGATGAAATAGTTTTAAATGCTAAAAAATTAAGTGAAAATAAACTTAAAAAAGTAATTAACGCAACGGGGATAATCATACATACAAATATGGGTAGGTCTTTATTATCTAAAGATGCGGTTAAAAATGCTTTTGAAATTGCTTGTTCTTATAATAACTTGGAACTTGATCTTGATACTGGAAAACGTGGTTCTAGGTATAACCATTTAGAAAATCTTATTACTTCTATTACAGGTGCTGAAAGTTGTCATATAGTAAATAATAACGCATCTGCTGTTATGCTTGCGCTTTTAACTTTAGCAAAGGACAAAGAAGTTATTGTTTCTAGGAGTGAACTTGTAGAAATTGGAGGTTCTTTTAGAGTACCTGAAATAATGAAATTATCTAATTGTAAGTTGGTTGAAGTAGGCTGTACAAATAAAACTCATTTAGCTGATTATAAAAATGCTATTACTGAAGATACAGGGTTACTGTTAAAAGTTCATACGAGTAATTATAAAATTATGGGATTTACTGAAACACAAACTGTAGCTGATTTATCTAGGTTGGCTAAAGATAATAATATACCACTTGTCGAAGACATAGGAAGTGGTTCACTTATTAATTTATCTAAATTTGGTATAAAAGATGAACCTACTGTAATGGATAGTATAAAAAATGGGGCAGATATAGTTACGTTTTCGGGAGATAAATTATTAGGTGGTCCGCAGTGCGGTATAATAGTTGGTAAGAAAAAATATATAGATATGATGAAAAAACACCAACTTACAAGAGCGCTTAGAGTGGATAAAGTAATACTTGCATTACTTGAAACAACCATAAAAGATTATTTAGATGAAGAAAAATTAATTGCAAATAATCCAACTATAAATATGTTATCTCAAAGTGATGAATTTTTATTTAAGAAAACTAAAAATTTAGCAGAAAAAATAAGTAATATAGACGGTTTAAATGTTGCAATAACCAAATCTTTGTGTGAAGTAGGGGGTGGGTCTTTACCTATGACTATGTTAAATGGATACAATATTGTACTTTCTGCAGAAAATGTTAGTAGTGAAAAATTAAAAACTAAACTTCGTGAGTATAAAGTTCCTATAATTACTAGAATTCATGAAGATAGACTTTTAATTGATGTTAGAACTGTAAAAATAGAAGAGTTTGAAATTATTAAAAAAGCACTTGAAAGTATAATTTAGAATGGGGTAGTTAATGTCTAATATAATAATTGGTACAGCGGGGCATATAGATCATGGTAAGACAACTTTAATAAAAAGACTTAGTAATATAGATACCGATAGGCTAAAAGAAGAAAAAAAACGCGGTATAACTATTGAATTAGGATTTGCATATTTTGATTTACCTAGTGGAAAAAGAGCGGGTATCGTAGATGTGCCGGGGCATGAAAAGTTTATTAAAAATATGCTTGCAGGGGCAAGTGGTATAGATATGGTTATACTTGTTATATCCGCTGAAGAAGGTATAATGCCACAAACTAAAGAACATCTTGATATACTTAATTTACTTGGTACGCAAAATGGTGTTATTGCTTTGTCTAAATGTGATTTGGTTGATGAGGATTGGAAAGAACTTATAAAATTAGATATTTTATCACAAGTTGAAGGTACGTTTTTAGAAGAGGCAAATATCGTTGAAATTACTATGGATAACGATGATTGTTTAGAAAACTTGAAAAATGTTGTAGACGAAGTTGCAGATACTGTTATAGAAAAGAGTTCTGCAGGGTTAGCAAGACTACCGATAGATAGGGTATTTACTTTGACAGGTTTTGGTACTGTAGTAACCGGAACTTTAGTTGAGGGTAAAATAAATGTTGGAGATGTTTTAAGCTTATATCCCGATGAAAAAGAGGCTAGAGTTAGAAATATACAGGTACATGGAGAAGATGTTAAAACTGCTATTTCTGGACAAAGAGTTGCAATAAATGTTGCGAATTTAAAGAAAAATGAAATAAATAGGGGAGATGTATTAGCATCGCCGTCGTCTATGCAAAGTACTTATATAGTTGACTGTAAATTAAATTTACTAGAGTCTACTCCAAGAGTTATATCTAATTGGTCTAGGATAAGGGTTTATCACGGTTCTAAAGAGCTTTTAGCAAGGGTAGTATTACTAGATAAAGAAGAGTTAAAATCAGGAGAATCTTGTTTTGCACAGTTAAGGCTTGAAGAAAAAACAAGTCTTAAATATGATGATAAATTTGTAGTAAGATTTTATTCTCCGCTTGAAACAATAGGTGGGGGTATTATATTAGACCCTAATGCAGTAAAACACAAGAGATTTAAGTCTGAAATTTTAGAAGAATTAAATAAAAAATATTCAGGAGATGATTCAACAATAGTTGAAGATGCAGTTTTAAAAAATTCTTCGGAAGTTGTAGATATAGAAAAGTTAATAGAACTTACAGGCTTTGATGTAAAGGTAATAAATAATTCATTATCTGCAATGAAAGATAAGGGTATTGTTGTAGTTATAGATGATAAGTATTATTTACATATAGATTATTTAATAGATTGTAATACTAATATTATAAAAGAACTTAATAATTTTTATATTAAAAATCCATATAAAATTGGGTTTACAAAAGAAGAAGTTAGGAAAAAGATTTTTAAGAAGTTTAAACCAAAAGAGTTTGAAAATTTATTACAGTTTATATTTGATATGTCAGATGTTGAACTTGAAAATAATTTAATTAAATTAAAGGGCAGAAACATAGAGTTTACTAAAAAAGATAAAAAGCTTTTAGATGAAATATCTTTAAAATATAATGATATGGGCATGAATCCTATTGCCACTTATAAAGTTGAAAATGAATTATCTTTGGGGAAATCTGATTTTAAACTTTTTGATTATTTAATTTCTAGTGAAAAACTTGTGAGATTAAATGAAGAGTTTTTAATATCAAAAGAGTTTTATGATAAAGCTTATAATCTTTTATTAAATCATTTTAATAGTAATAATGAAATTAAGCTGTCTGAATTTAGAGACTTAACAGAAAGTTCGAGAAAGATAGCAGTTTTATTGTTAGATTATTTTGATAAGAATTTGATAACTAAAAGGGTTGAAGATGTAAGGGTTTTGTTAAAATAAATATGGTTAAAGAAATTTAGAAGATGTTTAATATAGGAGGATATTTTATGAATAATTTAAATGAACTTATAAAACTTGCAGAAAAGCAAAATACTATGAAGTTAGTTGTTGCATCAGCTGAAGATACTGATGTTTTAAAAGCTGTAATTGATGCTAAAGGAAAGAATATAATAGAACCTATTTTGGTAGGTAATAAAGAAAAGATTGCAAATATTTTATTTGAAAATGGGGAATCTGAAAATGATTATCAAATAATTGAAGCTTATAGTTTAGAAGATTCTGCTAAAAAGAGTGTAAAATTAGTATCTAGCGGAAAGGGCGATTTTTTAATGAAAGGTCTTATAGATACTTCAATACTTTTAAAGGCTGTATTAGATAAAGAGGACGGATTAAGAACAGATAGTCTTTTATCTCATTTAATGCTTTATGAAATACCTACTTATGAAAAATTATTATTTTTAACTGATGGTGGAATGAATATTTCTCCTAATTTAGAGCAAAAAGCAAAAATACTTAAAAATGCAGTTGACGGAGTTAAGTCATTAGGAAGAGAAAAAGTTAATGTAGCGTGTATATGTGCTAAAGAAAAGGTAAATCCTAAAATGCAAGCAACTGTTGATGCAAATGAACTTGTCAACAAGTCTAAACAAGGAGAATTTGGCGAAAATGTAGTTGTTGAAGGACCTATTGCTATTGATTTAGCTTTTTCTAAAAAAGCTTGTGAAACAAAAGGTTTTAATAGCGAAATCGCAGGGGAAGTTGATGTATTATTAGTGCCTACAATTGAAGTGGGAAATGCAGTAGGAAAGACACTTACATATCTAGCTAATTCTAAATCAGCAGGTATTATTATGGGTGCTAAAAAGCCTATTGTTTTGGTTTCAAGGGCTGATGATTATGAAACTAAATTAAATTCTATTGCTTTAGGTAGTGTAATAGCTGCATATATTTAAAAAAATTAAATTTAAGGGTTAAATTATTATGAAATCTGAATTTAAAATATTATTTAAAAATGCGGGTTTAAAAATAACTCCACAAAGAGAAGTAATATTTAATGCAATTTTAAAAAATAAGAATAAAAATTTTACTACCGAAGAAATTTATGATATGGTTAAATATAAGCATTCATATATTGGTATTTCAACAGTTTATAGAAGTATCAAGATATTTTTAAAACTTGGTCTTATAGAAAGAGCGCGCCTTGATAATACCACTGTTTTATATTGCATTTCAAAAAATAAATCTTCAAGTGACGGAGTTATAATATGTCTTAATTGCAACTATGTGTTAAATTTGGATGATGATTTGTTTAATAGTTTAAATTATAAAATTAATAGTCTATATAGTTTTGAAGTAAATAAAAGTAAAAATTCTTTTTATGGATTATGTAGTAATTGTAAGTAATATAAAATATTGGTAATTTTAATAAAAATAAAACTTATAAATTATGAAGTGGATTTGTAAATACTTATATAATTTATTTAGTATTTAAAACGGAATGTAATCTGTGCTTAATGGTGACATTCCGTTTAATTTTATATTTTTTAATAAAAAAAACCATAAGTTATTAAAACTTACGGTTCTTAAATAATGTCTACATTATAGATAGACTGAATATTTATTTTGGAGGTGGCACCCAGATTCGAACTGGGGATCAAGGTTTTGCAGACCACTGCCTTACCACTTGGCTATGCCACCAAAATGGTGACTCGTCCGCGACTCGAACGCGGGACCACCTGATTAAAAGTCAGATGCTCTACCAACTGAGCTAACGAGCCATATATATGGTGACCCCGCCGGGAATCGAACCCGGGTTACCGCCGTGAAAGGGCGGTGTCTTAACCGCTTGACCACGGGGCCATAATTATTAAATTTAACTATTATCTATAAGCAAGCAAGACTATTTTATAAAAAATGAGAATAAATGTCAAGCTTTTTTTTAATTTTTTTTTAATTTTTTTTGAACTTTAAAGTATTTAGCCACTATATATGCGTTTTTTATGGACAAAATTGTATAAATATGGTATATTATTATTCGTTAGCAAAGTGAATAATAATATAGAAAATAATAATATTTTACTATTTTTGGAGTTATAGTTAAAAGTTTTAGCAAATATAATAAAAAATGTATTAGAATAGTTGTTGAAAATTTGTAAAATAAAAAAATGATAAATATTATATAGTGTGTGTTATAATAGTGTTATAACCATAGCTTTTAAAAGTAGCTGGTTCAATATGTACTATAAATTTTATAGTATTTGAATTTTCAGCTCTTTTTGTTTTATATGTTAGGAGTATAAAGAATGTCAAAAAAATTATATTACATAAATCCATCTAATATGAATAAAGATGAGATTATAAGTGAACTTAGTAATCATAAAGAGATTAAATTTATATCTCTTTCAGCCGTAGATTTAGGTAATAATCATACAGATGAAAAAATACCTATTAGATATTTACTTGAAGATTTTGATAATTTTATTAGTACAGGAATTCAAACTGACGGCTCAAGTGTATTTTTACCTGAAATTGCTAATATAAATAATGCTAAAGTTGATTTAATTCCTGATATTTCAGTTAGATGGTTTGTTGATTATAATTTTAACCACATTGATGAAGAAACTAATAGTTTTGTAGGTACTTTAGTTATACCTGCATTTTTAAGGCATAATGGAGAGTTTGTATGTTCTAGGAGCATACTAAAAAAAGCGGTTAAAAATTTCAAAAGTGAAATTTTAGATTTATTAAATTCTAATGAGAATTTAAGACAAAATCTTGGTGTGGATAAGTCAGAAAAGTTTGAAAAAATTTCTATAACTACTGCTACAGAATTAGAGTTTTGGGTTAAAACGCCTGATGCAAGCCCTAATATTATGTCTTTATCTACTTCTCAAACATTAAAAGAACATTATTGGAAGAGAACAGTTGGCGCTGTTCGTACAGCTATGGAAAAAACTTTAATCGCTTTAGATGATTTCGGATTAAACGCTGAAATGGGGCATAAAGAAGTTGGTGGAATAACTGCTAAATTAAAAAAGGCTAATGATTATAGTTATGTAATGGAGCAGTTAGAAGTTGATTGGAAATATGATGAGGCAATACAGACGGCTGATAATGAAATTTTTGTAAAAGATATTGTAGAAGATATTTTTGTTAGAGAAGGTCTGCAGGTTACATTTAAGGCTAAACCTATAGAAGGAGTTGCAGGAAGTGGAGAGCATCATCATATAGGACTATCTGCTAAATTAAGTAGTGGTAAAATTATAAACTTACTTGGACCTTTTGATAAAAAAACAGACTTTTTATCAATTATTGGATATTCGTCACTTATGGGAATACTTAAAAATTATGAAGTTATAAACCCATTTGTTAGTTCAACTAATGATGCTTTTAGACGTTTAGTTCCAGGATTTGAGGCGCCTGTATCTATTGTAACTTCTTTAGGTAAATCATTTGAAAAACCAGCTAGAAATAGAACTGTTCTTATTGATTTAATTAGTGATGAAAATAATAAACTTGCAACAAGGTTTGAACTAAGGTCACCAAATCCAGGTTCGAATAGTTTTCTTTTATTGGCTGCAACTTTACAATCAATGCTAGATGGTGTTTTATATGCAGTTAAAAATGAAAAAACATCTAGTGATTTATTAAATGAATTAACTAAAAAATATGGTGAAGATGCACAGTACCTTGAAAAGAATAGGGAATATGTAACTACTCTTAATATATTTGACGAGTTAGATGAAGAAACTAGAAATAAACTTTATGCTAAACCGCCTAGAACTGTATATGATGTAATTAAAAATATGAAGGCGTGTGATGTTAAATTAGCTCAGTTAAAAAGAAATGATGTGTTTACAGATAAAATTGTATCTTCATATATAGCAACTATTTTTGATCAATGGATTAACCAACTTCAATATAGAATCCTTTTAGATGCAAAGAGAAATATTAAGAAATATAAGAGAATACACGAAAAAAATAATGAGGGGATGATTGATCCTTATGTTAAAAATCTTTGGAATAATGTATCTGAAAAGAAAAAATTACTTTTAAACTCTTATGGGGAAGATTCGCTATTATTTGAAATAGAACTTGCTATAGCAAATAAAGATTACGAAAAGGTAAATGATTTACAAGTTAAAATAGTTGATATATTAAGTGATATTGATTTAGCTTATACTAAATATGAATTATCTTTATACTAATATGGAAAGGAATTAAAAATGAGAGTTGTTGTTCAAAGAGTTAAGCTTTCAAAAGTTTCAGTTGAAAATAAACTTGTTGGAGAAATAGGTAAAGGGTTTAATGTTTTAGTTGGAGTTGAAACTTCAGATACGCTAAAAGATGTAGACTATATTAAAAATAAACTTTTATCTTTAAGAGTTTTTGAAGATGAGAATGGTAAACTTAATTTATCTATAAAAGATATAGGGGGCAGTATGCTCCTTGTATCTCAATTTACTTTGCTTGGGGATGTTAGAAAGGGAAATAGACCTAGTTTTATAAATGCAGCTAGACCTGAAGTTGCTAAACCTTTATTTGATGATTTGGTGTCTAAAATTTCAAAAGAAGTTAAGGTTGAAACAGGTATATTTCAAACAGATATGCTTGTAGAAATTTTAAACGACGGACCAACTACTATTTTAATAGATAGTAATAAAACTTTTTAAACGTTTGGATATTAAATTGAAGTATTTTGTATTTTATTTGATATTTGTAAATTTTATAACTATTGTATTTATGTTGGTTGATAAACATAGGGCTATTAAATACAAATACAGAATTCCTGAAAATATTTTATATATATTAACTATGCTTGGTGGAACTTTTTCTATGGTATTTTCTATGTATGTATTTCATCATAAAAATAAAAAGACAAAGTTTAAAATAGTAATATATGCTATACTTATATTTCAAATTATAGCAATTTTGAAAATAATTTTATTTAGATAACCTTGTTTAATTTGTTTTAAAATAAAAAATAGAAAATTTAGATTTTGAATGTAAGTTTTAATAAAAAAAGCTCTTATTAAGAGCTTTAATTGGCATTCCCGACAGGAGTCGAACCTGTGGCCTTTCGCTTAGGAGGCGAACGCTCTATCCTGCTGAGCTACGGGAACATATTTAACACAGAAACTATTATAAGCTAAAATATAAAATAAATCAATATAAATTTTGAAAAGAGGTAATTATGTATTTATTTGTGGGTTTGGGTAATCCAGGTTCAAAATATGAAAATACAAGACACAATGTAGGTTTTGAAACTATAGATTATATTGCAAGAAATTTAGATATAAAAGTAAATAAATTAAAACATAAAGCTGTATTTGGCGAAGGAAATTATAAGGGGCAAAAAATTATATTAGCTAAACCGCAAACTTATATGAATTTAAGTGGAGATAGCGTGATTTCTCTTGTAAACTATTATGATATACCACTTGAGAATTTAGTCATAATATATGATGATATTGATACTGAACTTGGATATATAAGACTTAGAAAAAAAGGCTCTGCTGGTAGCCATAATGGAATGAAAGATATAATATACAAACTTAAAAGAGATGATTTTCCAAGACTTAGAATTGGAATATCTAAATCTGATATTATACCGCTTAAAAATTTTGTGCTGTCTGGATTTGCTAAAGAAGAAATTCCATTTATTGAATCAGCTATAATTACAGCATCTGACGCTTGTCTTTCTTTTGTTTCTGATGGTATAGATATTTCTATGAATAGATATAATAGGAAAAAAGATAAAAGTGAGTAATATATTTACAAATTATAAACCTTATAAAGATTTGGTTGGAAATATAAAATCAAATAAGTTTCCAATATATTTAACAGGTATTAATAAAGTTTCTTATGTAGAAAGTGTATATAATCTTTATAAGGAGTTAAAAAGAGTAGCTATTATATTTAATACCGATAGAGAGGCTTTAGAATTTTTTGATGATATTATTAATTTTACTGAAAATGTGACTGTACTTCGAAAGCAGGAAATTAATTTTTTTGACACTTATAGTCATTCTCATCAAATTGAATGGGAAAGAGTAAAGTCAATTTATGAGATTTTAGAAAGTGAAAGTATAATTGTTTTGCTTTCTTTAGAGTCTACACTACTTAGAATGTCTAATCCTAAAATATATTCAGATTTTAAACTTAATTTAGAAGTAGATAAAGAAATTGACTTTGATGAGCTAGTTTCTAATTTAGCAAATTACCATTATGAAAGAGTGAATTTTGTAGAAATAAAGGGACAATTTTCAGTAAAAGGTGGGATTATTGATATATTTCCCGTGTTTTCTGAATACCCATTTAGAATTGAATTTTTTGGCGATGAAGTTTTTAGTATAAGAAAATTTGAGCCAGATACGCAGCGCTCTATAGGCGAAGTTAATTCTATTACTATAAGACCTTTTAAAGAAGGGCTTATAGTAGATAATGGAAAGATTATAAGTGTAAGTGATATAAATGATAAGTTAAACTTTCATAAAAATATAAATGATATATATAAATATATTACAGTTTTAAGTAAAGATAGATTTTCTATATTTGATTATTTAAAAGATACAGTAATTTTGTTAGATGCATTTAATTATAAATTAAAGCGTATAGAAGAGTTTAAAAATTCATTTGATATAATGTTTAATGAAAATATTTTAAGTGGTAATGTACTTTCTTCTCAATTTGAACTTTATATGAATAGTGCTAATTGGTTAAATTCTTTAAATAATGGCAAAACTATAATTTTTTCAGAATTTTTTGAAAATATAAGTTCTTTGAATATAAAATCTAAAATTGAATTTAATTTCTCTACTTCGCCAAAATATTTTGGGGATTTTAATCTTTTTGTAGATGATATTAAAAAATTTCTTTTAGATAAAAATAGAGTTTTTTTGTATTTTAAAAATATAAATTCTGCAAATAATATTATGAATTTGCTTTTAGATGAAAATGTAAGTGTTATATTTGAAGAAGAATTAACTAGTGATATGAGACACAACATTGTTATTATATCTACAAAACCTAGTTTAGGTGGTTATATTTTAAAAGATGAAAAGGTTGTAGTTTTAACTGAATATGATATTTTAAAGAAAAAATACAAAGCAAAGTTAAGTTCAAATAAAAATCTTAAAAAAATAAAGTCTTTTAGCGATATTGATGTGGGCGATTATATAGTACATGAAACTCACGGAATTGGTAAATACACAGGTATATTTTTGATGGAACTCGACGGCGAATTCAAAGATATGGTAAAACTTGAATATAAAAATGGAGATATGCTTTATATACCTGTAGATAGAATGCAAACTCTTCATAAGTATATAGGTTCAGATGTTGAAAATGTTAGAGTTGATACACTTGGTAGTGCTAATTGGAAAAAATTAAGTAATAGAGCTAGAAAGTCTATAAAAAATATTGCGTCTGATTTAATAAACCTATATAGCGTAAGAGAATCAACAGAAGGTTTTTCATTTAGTGAAGATGATATTTGGCAAAAAGAATTTGAAGAATCATTTGAATATACTGAAACAGATGATCAATTAAGGTGTATTGCTGAAATAAAAAGAGATATGCAAAGTATAAAGCCTATGGATAGGTTACTTTGTGGTGATGTTGGTTATGGTAAAACTGAAGTTGCAATAAGGGCAATATTTAAAGCTGTAAACAATAGCAAGCAGGCTGTTTTTTTGGTACCTACAACTATATTAGCAGAACAGCATTATAAGACAATTTGTGAAAGGTTTAAAGATTATCCTATAAATGTAGATGTTATTAGTAGATTTAAAACTAAAAAAAATCAAAGTAAGACTCTCGAAAATTTAGAAAAAGGTGTTACTGATGTAATAGTTGGAACTCATAGGTTATTATCAAAAGATGTTAAATTTAAAGATTTAGGATTTTTGGTAATAGACGAAGAACAAAGGTTTGGAGTTACTCATAAAGAAAAAATTAAAAATTTAAAAAAGAATGTAGATACTTTGACTTTATCTGCTACTCCGATACCCAGAACTTTAAATATGAGTCTTATGAAAGTTAGAGATTTAAGTCTTTTGGAAGAAGCACCTGAAAATAGGTATCCTATTCAAACCTATGTATTAGAATTTGATGACAGTTTTATTAGAAATGCTATTTTACGTGAAATCGGAAGGTCGGGGCAAGTTTATTTTGTTCATAATAGAGTAGATAATATTGAACTTATAAAAATAAAACTTTCAAGATTAGTGCCAGAGGCTAAAATTGTATATGCACACGGAAAAATGAGTTCAAAAGAACTTGAAAAAATAATATTAGATTTTATGGATAAAAAATACGATGTTTTAATAGCTACAACAATAATTGAAACAGGAGTAGACATTCCGAATGTTAATACAATAATTATAAATAAGAGTGATACTTTTGGCTTATCTCAACTCTATCAGTTGAGAGGAAGAGTTGGTAGAAGTGATAAACTTGCTTATGCTTATCTAACTTATGATAAAGGAAAAGTGCTTACTGATATTGGAAAAAAACGTTTAAATGCTATAAAAGAGTTTACCGATCTTGGGTCGGGTTTTAAGTTATCAATGCGCGATTTAGAAATTAGGGGGGCAGGTAATTTATTTGGACAAGAACAACATGGACATCTAGTTTCTATTGGTTATGAGTTGTATTTAAAAATACTTAATGAAGAAATAAACAAACAAAAGGGAATTGAAACAGTTCAAACTATTGATACTAAAGTAGAATTTCACCATTCGGCATATATATCGGATGAATACATATCAGATTATAGATTTAAGTTAGATATGTATAAAAAAATTAGTAGTATAAATGGTATTGAAGATATGAAAAATGTAAAAAAAGAGTTAAAGGATAGGTTTGGTGTTGTTCCTTTACCTACTATTAATTTAATATACATTTCTACTATTAGAAGTTTGGCATCGCAAAATGGTTTTATAAATATTAAAGAAGATTTAAAAAATGTTAAGTTTATTTTTGATAAAAATTATAAATTAAATCCAAAAGTAGCTATTGCTTTAAAAAGTAAGTATAGTCAAAATACCTTTAGGTTTGTAAGTGGTAGAAATTCATATTATATTTATACTCCAAATTATTTAAATGATGGTGAGTATGAAATGGATATTTTATATGATGTTATGGTTGTATTAGATAAAATTAATGAATTAAGAAAGGCGAATGAGAGTAGTTAAAATAAATTTTAATAATTTGAAAGGTTTAATTTAAATGAATAATAGTTTTGAAAAAAAGAATACTTTTGTAAGTTCTGCGCTTTTGTATGCAGGTATAGGTATTATAGTAAAATTAATGGGGGCAGTTTATAAAATTATACTTGGTGGTAAGGGTTTTTATGGAGAACTTGGTTCTGCTTATGTTGCTTTTTCTTATCCTTATTATAATTTGCTTATAGTAATATCAACAGCGGGCTTATCTTCTGCGGTAGCTAAAGTTATTTCAATGCAGCAAGTTCGCGGAGAAATACAAGATAAAGAAAATACGTTTAAAGTTATAAAAATGGTTATGTTTTTTGTTGGTTTATTTCTTGCTACTGTGTTATTTTTTATGGCTCCTATTATTTGTGAAATGGGTAAAACACCTGAAGCAGTATATTCTATGAGAGTAATATCTATAAGTTTATTTTTTGTTTCAATGATGGCATCATATCGTGGTTATTTTCAAGGGCATCAAAATTTAAAACCATTTGCAAATTCTGAACTCATTGAACAATTTTTAAAAGTTTCTTTAGGTTTATTTTTTGCAATAATATTACTTCCCTATGGAGTAGAGTATTCTGCAGCTGGTTCTTTAATTGGAGTTTCAATTGGTGCTTTCGTTGGTTATATGTATTTAGTTTTTAAGAAAAAACAGTTTGATAAACTTTATAATTTACCAAAGCCAGAAAAATTAACTTATAAATTTTCTGTTGCAAAAATTAAAGAAATATTATATTATGCTATACCTATAGCTATTGGAGGTTCCATGTCTCCAATAATGGCAATGATAGACAGTACTATGATAAAGCCTAGTCTTCTATATTTGGGTTATTCGTATGACAGTGCAACAAGATTTTATAGTTATTTTTCATCTTATTCTGCATCGATTATGAATTTTCCAATTGTATTATTTTTAGCAGTTCAAATAAGCATATTACCCGTTGTGTCGTCTTTAACAGTGTTAAAAGATAAGGGAAAACTTTTATCAACTATAAGAACAGGCTTAAAAGTATCGCTTATATTTTCGTTAGCATCTGCTGTGGGTCTATTTGTTTTAGCTAGACCAGTAGTATCTTTACTATGGCCTGAACCTTTATCAATCGCACAAAATACAGGACATATATTAAGATACGTTTCGTTGAATTTGATTTTTGTTTCAATATATCAGTGTACAGCCGGAATTCTTCAAGGTATGGGCAAACAAATACTTATCACTATAAATTTATTTATTGGAGTTATAGTTAAAGCGATTTCATCTTATTATTTACTTAAAATGCCAGAACTAGCTATTATGGGCGCTGTTATTTCAACTATACTTTCATTTATGGTTGTAGCAATATTAAATATTATAGCACTTAAAAAATTTGTTGAAGGAGATTTAAAAATAATAAAGTTACTAATTAAACCATTAATTTCAGCAATCTCAATGGGGATAATAGTTTATTTTTCACACAGTATATTATCAAGTATTATAAATAGCTCTATTGCAACGATTTTATCTGTAGTTTTAGGTGCTTTAAGTTATTTAATTATTCTTATTCTAAGTGGAGCTTTAGATAAAGATGATTTAGAATTTATGCCGGGCAAAAAATATTTAAAGAGGTTTATAAAATGATAAAAATTGTAGGACTTGGAGCAGGCGACGTAAAATACTTAACTAATGAAGCTTTAGATGTCTTAAATAATTCAAGTGAAATTTATTTAAGGACAGAAAAGCATCCTAGCGTATCATATATTAAAACAGTTTGCAGTAATGTTAAATCATTTGATTATATATATAATCAAGAGAGTTCGTTTGATAACGTTTATTTAAAAATAGTTGAAGAATTAATTAATTTGTCAAAAGGTAAAGATATTGTATATTGTGTACCTGGGAATCCTTTTGTCGCAGAAAAGACAGTTGATTTAATAAAAGAAAATTTAAAAGCAAGGGAATATAGTATAATTTAATAATTAGTCGACTTAAAATTGACCCTGTATATGGTTTTAGTGTTGTAGATGCTACAAGTTTATCAACTCAAAATCTTTTTCATAAGGGATTTATGGTTATAACTCAATGTTATGATAGAATGATTGCATCTGAAGTTAAGCTTTGGCTTTCTAATTTCATAGATGATGAAGACTATGTTACAGTTGTTAATTCTATAGGTGTTGAGAATGAAGAAAATATATTAAGTATAAGATTATTTGAACTTGATAGAAGTGAAGTTTTTGGCGATATGACTACAATAGTTGTTGATTTAAAAAATCAAAAGAAAAATTTAAATGATTTTATATTGACGCTTATGAGTAAAAATAAAACTTGTAATAAGGAGTTACTTATTGATGATATTATTAGATCTGCAAGTAAAATTAAATTTAATGATGAAAATGAAGAAGATGAAATTAAAAAAATAATTAGTTTAGCAATTAAAATTTCAATTTTGGATAATGATTATTATAATTTTTTTGATTTGTTTAACTAAAATTTTTTAAAATAAGTTTTGTATTTTTATTAGTTTTTTATATTTTTTAACGATTAAATTATAACGAAAGTGCCTTTGTGTGAAAAAAAGCTGTTTTTTTAAAAAAAATCTATTAAAAATTTTAATTTTTTTAAAAAAGTTCTTGCAAAATTCAACATTTTTGGATAATATATTAATGTAGTCAAGGGACTAAGTAATTAAGGAGGTATTTGTGAATAAAGCAGAATTAGTTGCAAGTATTGCAGAAAAAGCTGAAATGAGCAAAAAAGATGCTGAGTTAGCTCTAAACGCATTTATGGAATCTGTTCAGGATTCTTTGGTAGGTGGAGAAAAAGTTCAATTAGTTGGATTCGGAACTTTTGACGTAAGAGAAAGAAAAGCTAGAAAGGGAAGAAATCCTAGAGATCCTAAACAGGAAATCAATATTCCAGCTTCAAAAGCTCCAGTTTTCAAAGCTGGTAAATCACTTAAAGAACTTGTAAACAGTAAGAAAAAGAAAAAGAAGGCTAAAAAGTAGAAATATATAAAGCAGCATGTCTTCTTAGATATTGCTGCTTTTATATTTTTTTTGTTTTATTATGAGATTAGATAAATTTTTAAAAGTATCAAGGATTATAAAGAGAAGAGTTATAGCTAAAGAGGCTTCAGATTCTGGTAAGATAACTATAAATGGCAAGGTTGCTAAAGCCGCATCTAAAGTTTTTGTTGGGGATATAATTGAAATAGGTTTATCAAGTGTAAGTCGTAAATATAGAGTGTTATCATTGGATGAAAAAGTTAAAAAGGAAGACTCAACTACTTTGTACGAATTAATTTAATTCATTTAGGAGGAATAAATGAAAACGGGAACTAAAATTATAATTATAATTGCTTTAGTATTATTATCACTTTCAGCAAGTAGGTATTTTTATACTATGAATAGTTCTAACTTAAATGATTTGCGTCAAAAAAAGGCGAAATTAGAATTAGTTAAAGAGAAAAAAGTAAATGAATTAAATAATGCTAAAAAAGAATATGAAAAACTTGATACAGATAAATATAAAGAAATAAAGTCAAGAGAAAATTTAAATATGATAAAGTATGATGAATTTCAAATAATTTTAAACTAAAAAGGAGTTATGATAGGAGATAAACTAATCATAAACTCCTTTTTAGTTTAAAATTAAAATTAATATTTAAGTTTACTTGACAAAAAACAAAAAATATACTACAATGCTTCTCGGTATTATTTTAATTGAAAGGGTGTATTATGGATATACGGAATGCAGAAAATATTATACTTAAAAATGCAATTATAAATGTTATTGATATTGAAAATTCAGAACTTATATTAAGCGAAAAAGAAATGAATTTAGATGATAATGAAATTAGAGATTTTTTATATAATATAGTTTTAAAAACATTAAAAGATGATAAGAATATAAAAGCTAAATTTGATGAAACTACAAGTATTTCTAATTTATTTTACAATGCAATTGATGATGATTTTTTTAGCGCGACAGAAAATCTTTCTAAAGCTTATTTTGATAAGGTTTCATCTTCAAATCAATCTTCTGTAGACTTATTATTTGTGAAATTTAATGTAGGGGAACTTCCGTGTCTTGCTATGTTAATATTAGATTATAATATGACTTATATTCATAAGGTAAGTGTAGAAGATAATGAGCTTAATGTAAGTATAGTTAGACAAGATATTGCATTACCTACTGGCAGCAAAAAACCAAAGAGGGCAATATTTGCAACGAAACTTCCTAATGATGATTTATATTTGATAGTTTTAGATAAGCTAAAAACAGAAGAAACTACAAATTTTTTGTTAAGCGAGTTTTTAAAAGCGGAGCATAAATTAGATTATATGGCTAAAACTAGGTCAGTCAAAAATTTGGTTGAAGATTTTACTAGAAAAAATTTAAAAGATGATTTTGAGGATGCAAATAGTTTGAGAACAAGTCTTGAAGAGGCTTTTTATACTAGAGGTGTTATATCGCCCGAAGAAATTATTGAAAATGCAAAATTAAAAAAAGATATACATAGTTCATCTTTAAAAGAACTTATAGATGCTAAAGGTATAAGTTTAAGTGAAAAATTTGATATTGATAAAAATTTTGTTAAAAATAAAATGGTAAATAAGACGATAATTACTGATACAGGTGTTACAATTAAAGCAAATAGGGAATTATTTTCTTTAGATGAATGTATTGAACTAAAATATAATGGCGACGGGACAGTAGATTATATAATTAAAAATGTAAAATATACAAGGGAAAAATAAATGAATAGAAAAAAAACAAACTATAAACAGATAGGTTTTATATTTTTTATAATAGTTGGTATATCAGCTATAGGTGGACTTTTAGGTGGTTCAAGATATTATTATAACTTTTTAAATGCTTTATTTTATATATCAGGGTTTTTAATTATTTTGAGCGGGTTTAGATTTGTACATCAAAGGGGAGGATATAAGTTTTTTTCTTATGTTGTATATAACACTAAAAAGATTTTTAGATTATCTAGTATTTCTAAAAAAAATGATTTCGTAGACCAAAAAGAAGAGGAGCTTTTAGGTAATAAGTCTAAAAAAAATCAAAAAAAAGAAAAAAAACTTGAAGATTTTATAAATCAAAAAATTGATATAAAAAGTACTAATACAAATATGTTTGTTGCTAGTTTTTTGACGCTTATACTTAGTTTTGTTTTAGTTTTTGTATAAAATAATATTGGAAAGCACATTTAATTAAATGTTAATTAAATGTAACTAATAACTTTCTTAAAAAAATATTTTTTTTAAAAGTTATATTTTTTTATTTGTGTAATATAATTATAAAAATAATTACTTTTAAAGTATTGAAAACAGTGGGTTTTATAGTATATAACTTACTGTTTTTTTTATATGATTTATTTTTTTATAAAATTTATAACCATAAAAATGAAATTTTTATTAACTTTTTTTACATATTTTATGAATTTATAATATGAAAAGTTTAACATAAATTATTTAAATTTTTGATTTTTCTTCTTTTTGTTAAATTTTTTTTATAAAATTTATAAGATTTTTAGAGTATAATATATAGGACGTTTAATGTTAATTATTTGGAGGTGAATATTGTGTTAAGATACACGATTGAAAGGATTTTTTATGGTTTCATTACTCTTTTTCTGATAGTAATGATAACTTTCTTTTTACTAAAATTATTACCCGGTTCTCCGTTTAATGATGAAAAGTTAGATGCTAGTCAGATAGCTATTCTGAATGAAAAGTATGGTTTGGATAAACCAGAACCGGAACAGTTCTTAAATTACATAGTTGGAGTTGCAAAACTTGATTTTGGTAAATCATTTACATTTGACAACCAAGATGTAATGAGAGATTTGGTATTACCAAGACTACCTAGAACCGTTAAAGTTGGTGCTTTAGCTCTACTTATTGGAATAAGTATTGGTATAGTTCTTGGATCATTAGCGGCACTTACAAGGGGTACTCCTTTTGATAATATCATAGTGGTACTTGCAGTTTTGGGAACTTCTATTCCGGGCTTTGTATTTGCTATGGTATTGCAGTATTATTTAGCTGTTAAAATACCGATATTTCCTGTTTTATATGAAGACGGAAATCCTAAGTCAGTTTGGCTACCATCGCTTGCGCTTTCAGTTTATATAATTTCTAGTTTAACTAGGTTTGTAAGAACAGAGTTAGTTGAGGTTTTAAATTCTGACTATATATTATTAGCGAAAGCAAAAGGTTTAAGTGGAAGTCAAGTTATCTTTAGACACGCTCTTAGAAATGCTTTAATACCTGTTATAACTATAATTGGACCTATGGTACTTGGCGTATTAACAGGTGGTGTTGTAATGGAAACTATTTTTGGTATTCCAGGCATCGGTAATCTTATGGTTTTAGGAATAACTTTGAATGACTACTTTATAGTTTTAGGTGTGTCAACTGTTATGTCATTTATGTTTATAATGACGCTTTTAGTTATCGACCTATTATATGGTGTAATAGATCCTAGAATTAGATTGGCAGGAGGAAATTAATATGAGTAATGAATTAAATAACAACATAGCAGAAAATGCTGAAGTAACTAATACTCAAGCGCCTCTTGATATTGACAAAACGTTTGATTATGATAACTATAAAAATATTCCTAAAGAAAAATTTGAAAGAGTACCTTTAGACTTAAGCAAAGCTGAAAAGTTTGAAAGAGAAGGACTTACTTTTTGGCAGGATGCTAGAGTTAGGCTTTTAAAGAATAGGGGAGCAACTATTGCAGTTATCTTATTAACTATTATTGTATTTATGTCTTTTGTTGGCCCATCTATGAATAAATATGCATTTGATGAACAAATAAAGCCAGCTAAAATACATGCTAAACTTCCGCCTAGAGTACCGGGTTTAGAAAAAATTGGTATTTTTGATGGAACTAGAAAAACAGAGCTTGGTGAAAGAAGATATAAAAATTTAGTTGAAGAACAGAAGAAAAAAGGTAAAAAACTTTTTGAACTAAAAAAAGAAAATATAATTAAAACTAAAGCAGGAGAAGAGAAGAGATATTCAATCGTAGAATATACTTATGTTAAAAATGGGATTGAAGATCAATATTTCTGGTTTGGAACAGATGATTTAGCTAGAGATTTGTGGACAAGAATTTGGAAAGGTGCTCGTATTTCTCTTTACGTTGGTCTATTAGCAGCTCTTCTTGATATGATTATAGGTGTTACTTATGGTGCGATAGCAGGATTTTATGGCGGTAGAGTAGATATAATTATGATGCGTATTACAGAGGTAATTGGTGGTATTCCATGGCTTGTAATTGTAATTGTGTTTATTATGGCGCTTGGAACAGGACTTTTACCTATGTCATTTGCAATTGCGATATCTGGTTGGATTGGAATGGCAAGGGTTGTTAGGGCGCAGTTCTTAAAATTAAGGGATCAGGAATTCTTATTGGCTGCTAGAACGCTTGGAACACCAAATACAAAACTTATAACAAAACACCTAGTACCAAACGTAATAGGGCAGATAGTAATTATGATTACTTTCTCTGTGCCGGGTGCGATTTTTACAGAGGCGTTTCTTGCATTTATCGGTTTAGGTATTCCTGCTCCAAATACATCTTTAGGTTCAGTTATTAATGACTCAAGGAAGTATTTACAGTTTTACCCATCGATGGTATTTATTCCATCAACAATATTATCAATTCTCATGTTATCAATAAATATTTTTGCTAACGGTTTAAGAGATGCTCTTGATCCTCGTATGAGAAATAATTAGGAGGTTAAAGATGGATAATAAAAAGAAAATATTAGAAGTTAAAAATTTAGGTGTTTCTTTTGGTACTCATGGCGGTACTGTTAAAGCTGTTAGAGGTCTTAGTTTTGATCTTTATGAGGGAGAAACACTAGCTATAGTTGGAGAATCGGGTTCTGGTAAATCTGTTGCAACAAAATCTATAATGGGTATAGTTGCATCAAATGGTGAATACAGTTCTGGAAATATATTATTTACTGATAAAGATGAAGATGGTAACGAAGTTGTTGTAGATATTACTAAATTAAAAGAAAAAGAACTACAAGAAATAAGGGGAGATAAGATCGCTATGATCTTCCAAGACCCTATGACATCTTTAAATCCTGTTATGACTATTGGTAAACAGATTGCAGAAGGTATGATTAAACACCAAGGTATGAGTAAAGCAGAGGCTAAAGAAAAGGCAATTGAACTTATAGGTTTAGTTGGTATAAGCGAACCTGCACTTAGATATAAGCAGTATCCACACCAATTTTCTGGTGGTATGAGACAACGTATAGTAATAGCCATAGCTTTAGCTTGTAATCCAAGAATTCTTATTTGTGATGAACCTACAACTGCACTTGACGTTACAATACAGGCTCAAATTTTAGAGCTTATTAATGACTTGCAGAAAAAAACAGGCGTTTCAGTTATATTTATAACTCACGATTTAGGGGTTGTAGCAAATGTTGCTGATAGAGTTGTAGTTATGTATGCAGGTAGAATGAAAGAAATTGGTACAGTAGATGATGTATTCTATAAACCAATGCACCCATATACTTGGGGACTTTTGGCATCAATGCCTTCACTTGATACTGATGATGAGGCTCTTTATTCAATACCGGGAACTCCACCTGATATGATTAAACCGCCTAAAGGCGATGCTTTTGCTGTAAGAAGTGAATATGCAGTAAAAATAGACTTTGAAGAAGAACCGCCGATGTTTAAAGTAAGTGATACTCACTATGCTGCATCTTGGTTACTACACCCAGATGCACCTAAGATTGATCCACCATCAGCGATTAAGAAACTTTGGGAAGGAGCTGACTTCTAATGTCTGAAAAGAAAAAATTAGTTGAACTAAAAAAATTAAATAAACACTTTAAGCTTGGAAATAAAAAAGTTGTTAAAGCTGTAGATAATGTTACTTTTGATATATATGAAGGCGAAACTTTTGGTTTAGTAGGAGAATCAGGTTCAGGTAAATCAACAACTGGTAGAACTATAATTAGACTTTATAACGCTACAAGTGGTGAAGTATGGTTTGATGGCGAACTTATAAGTGGTAAAATGCCTAAAAGAAAATCAAAAGATTTATGTAAAGAAATTCAAATGATTTTTCAAGACCCACAAGCTTCATTAAACCCACGTATGACTGTACAAAGTATAATTGCAGAGGGTTTAGTAAATCATAATATTTGTAAAAATGAAGATGAAATAAAAGAAAGGGTTTACGAACTATTAGAAACAGTTGGATTAAATAGAGAACATGCTACTAGATATCCACATGAGTTTTCTGGTGGTCAAAGACAACGTATTGGTATAGCTAGAGCTTTAGCAATAGAGCCAAGACTAATAATAGCAGATGAGCCTATTTCAGCTTTAGACGTGTCTATACAGGCGCAGGTTGTAAACCTTATGAATGATCTTAAAAAGGATAGAAATCTTACTTATCTGTTTATAGCACACGATTTATCAATGGTTAGATATATTTCTGATAGAGTTGGTGTTATGAATAAAGGTAGAATTGTTGAACTTTCATCATCTGATGAAATTTATGAGCATCCACTTCATCCTTATACTAAATCGTTATTATCAGCTATTCCACTTCCAGATCCTAGGTATGAAAGATCTAGAAGAAGAATACAGTATGACCCTGATATGCATGGGTATGATGAAAATAATATGCCTGAATGGGTAGAAGTTAAGCCGGAACATTATGTTTTAGCGTCACCTAAAGAGTTAGAGCAAATTAAAAAAGAACTAACTGAAAAAGGCGTTGAAGTTTTAATATAAAACATATTAAGAAAAAAATCACATAGGAATTATATTTTATAAGTTCTGTGTGATTTTTTTTGTAGGTAATTTTTTCAAAGTAATTTAACTATATTTGTTTACTTTTAAATTCTTGTATTAATTTGCATTAGTCTTTAATTTTAGATGTAAAATGAGTTGTTGATTTTTATATGATTAAGTGTTATAATATTGTGTGAATTTTGACATAATAAATTAAAGAGGTGATGTTTTGAAAAGTAAATCAATTTTTTTACAGGTAATTAATTTAATTTTATTTGCAGTAGTAATTGGATTATCTGTTGTTAATGTTTTTTTTGTATATAAATTTAATTTTTTGAAATTTAAAGGAATGAACTATGTGTTTTATGGTGTTTTATTTTTAATGGTTCTTATTTTAACTATTTTAAACTTTAAAAAGAAATTTAAAATTTTTGTTTTATTACTTTCCATGCTTTTATGCTTTGGGTTATTTTATTCTTATTCAAAGTTTAAAGTAACTGTTAATGTATTTGATATTTTTTCTAAAAATGCAAGGATAAGTGTAAATACTATAGATATAGTTGTAAGAAAGGATTCTAATATTAAAATTGATGATTTGGGAGATTTGAAGATTTATGCACCTATCGGTTTTGATAAAGAAAACATTGATAAACTTGCAGAGGATTTTAAAAATAAAAAGAATATAAAATTAAACTTTGTTGAAATAGATTCTTACCAAAAAGCGTATGACGATTTAATTTCAAAAAAAGTTGACGTTATTGTTCTAAATTCTTCTTTTTCAAGTTTAATTGAACTACAAGATTCAAAATATTTAGAAAAAATAAAATTACTTTATGAATTTAAAATAAAAGAAAAAGTAGAACAAATCGAACTTACAAGAGATAGAAATGTAGATATTGGCGCAAAAACTTTTAATATATATGTTAGTGGAATAGATACTTATGGTAGTATTAGTAAAGTTTCTAGATCTGATGTGAATATAATAATGACAGTTAATATGGATACACATAAAATTGTTTTAACTACGACACCAAGGGACTCTTATGTAAGAATTCCGGGTAGAGGAGGTAATCAATACGATAAACTTACGCATGCAGGAATTTATGGTGTTGCAACTTCTGTTAAAACTTTAGAAAATTTGTATGGCATTAAAATTGATTACTTTGCAAGAGTTAATTTTACAACATTTTTAAATCTTATAGATATTGTTGGTGGGGTTGATGTTAATAATACGCAGGAGTTTACTTCAAAGGTAGGTAGATTTCATTTTCCTGTTGGAACAGTACACTTAAATAGCAAAAAAGCATTTGGATTTGTAAGAGAAAGATATGCTCTAAAGAATGGTGATATTGATAGGGGTAAAAATCAAGAAAAGGTAATTGCTGCTTTGATTAAAAAGTTATCTTCAAAAGAAGTTTTAACTAATTATGAAAGTATTTTAAATTCACTATCTAAAACAGTACAAACTAATATGCCTTTAGAAAAAATTAATGCACTTGCAAACGCACAATTAGATTCGGGAAGACCTTTTAATATTAAATCTCAAGCCTTAAAAACTGCGGGCAGATTAGGATTACCATCATTTGCAATGCCGGGTGCAAGACTTTATATGGGAGTAGTTAATAATCAAAGTTTAGAAGAAAACAAAGAAGTTATTAATAGAGTTTTAAATGAGAAACAAGAATAAAAAGTTAAAATTAACTTAATTAGATAAAGAGAGAACTATATGATAGATATTCATTCACATATTATATTTGGAGTTGATGATGGTGCGAAAACAATTGAGCAAACTCGGGCATTACTTTTAGAAAGCTATAATCAAGGAATTAGAGTTATAATCGCTTCTCCACATAGACGTAAAAATATGTTTGAAACAAATAAAGAAATTATATTTAAAAATTTTAAAATAGTAAAAGAAATGGCAAGTAAAATTGCGCCTGATTTTTATGTTTATTTGGGAGCAGAAATTTATTACACCCTTGACGTTTTAAAAAAATTAGAAACGGGTGAGTATTGGCCTATAAAAAACACCAAATATATATTGATTGAATTTAGTACATATATTACTTATAATGAATTATATAGAGCTGTATCGAGAATATTATCTATTGGTTTTTTCCCGATAATTGCACATATAGAAAGATATGATTGTTTAGCAGGTGAACCTGATAAAGTTAGGGAACTTATTAATTTAGGAGCGCTAACACAGGTTAATGCTGAAAGTGTATTAAAACCAAAGTTATATGGTGATATTTTAAAAACTTTTAAAATCAGAGCCAAACTGTTTTTAAAGGAAGATGTTGTTTATTTTATTGCCAGCGATGTTCATAATACTAAAGATAGAAAAATGTATATGAAAGACGCATATAAAAAAATAAAAAAACTTTACGGTGAAAAACGCGCAAATGACTTATTTGTATTAAATCAAATTAAGATGTTAAAAGGAGAAATAAACAGATTATGAATGAAAAAAAAGAAGATATTGTAGAAATTGATTTTATATATATATTATCAAAAATTTATGAAAAGAAAATATTGATTATATTTTTATCGTTAATTATTTCTGTAGCCGTTTTTTTTATTTCAACTTATCTTATTAAAGAAAAGTATGTGGCGACAACTAAAATTTATGTCATCAATAATAATAATAATAATAAGGAACTCACTACTCAAGATTTACAATTAGGTGATTATTTAGTTAGAGATTATAAGGAAATAGTTCTTTCAAATGATGTTTTAGATAAAGTTTATGAAACAACAGGGTTAGAAGTTAATTTTAAAAATATAGATGTTTCAATTTTAAATGGAACAAGAATTATAAAAATTGCAGTGACTAATGAAATTCCAGGAGATGCAAAAATTTTAGTAGATGCAATTAGGGATATTTCAATAAAGAGAATTAAAGAAGTAGCAAAGATAGATGAAGTTACAATTTTGGAAAATTCAAAATTACCTGTGTTTTCATCATATCCAAATGTTAAAAAAAATGTAGCTTTAGCATTTGTGTCATCTTTTATATTTATAACACTTATAATTATACTAATAAGTATTGTAAACGATAAAATTTATTATCCAAAAGATATTGAAAGCCATTTTGAACATCCTTTATTAAGTGTAATTCCTATGGTTAATAAAAGAAAGTAGGTACTTATGCAAGTTATAAATATAAAAAATAATATTATAATAAGTGAGCTGGAAGAGCATTATAATTTATTGAGAACTAATATACAGTTATGTGGTTCTGAATTGAAAACAATATTAGTAACTTCTAATATAAAATCAGAGGGTAAAAGCATAGTTTCGATAAATTTAGCGTATTCATTTGCAAAAATTGGTTTTAAAGTTTTATATATTGATGCGGATTTAAGAAAATCAGTTTTTTCAAGCAGGGTTATGTCTGGCGAAAAAATAGTTGGATTTTCAGAATGCTTGTCAGGTATTTCTAGTTTAAAATCTATAGTATATGATACAGAACTTAATAATTTAAAAGTTATTCCCGCAGGAATGATATCGCCTAGACCAACAGAACTTTTGCAGAGTAAAAGATTTAATATGATAATGGATCAATTTGAAAGTATATATGATTATATAATAATAGATAGTAGCCCAATAGGGTTGGTTCCTGATTCGTTGATTTTGTCAAGAAGGTGTGATGCAAGTATATTAGTTGTTAAATCGGGAGCGATTAAAAGAAGTCAGTTAAAACAAGTAACAAAGCAGTTACAAAATAATACTAATTTTTTGGGTTATGTTTTAAATATGTTAGATGTTAAAAAATCAAAATATGGAAACTATGGTAGGTATGGTAATTACGGTAATTATGGTAATTATTAAAAGGTTGAGTTATTAATAATTTATTGTAAATAAGTTGTTTGAAATAAATATGTAAAATTTATAAAAAACTCTTGACTTTTAGGTTAATTTACTATAAAATCAATGTGTTGTTTAAGCCCCGCCCCGGGTTTAAATATTAAAAAAATAGCAAAAAATTAAGACTTATACGAATTTTTGTGCTATTAAAAATGGTGATTTATTAATTTTAGGAGGTTAGACGATGAAATCTTATATTCAAAAGCCACATGAAGTGGAAAGAAAATGGTTTGTCGTTGATGCTAAAGGCAAGACCCTAGGGCGATTGGCTTCACAGATTGCATCTGTATTAAGAGGAAAACATAAGCCAACTTATACTCCGCACGTAGATTGTGGAGATTTTGTAATAGTAATCAACGCAGATAAAGTTAAATTTACTGGTAAAAAGTTAGACCAAAAAATGTATAGATGGCACACAGGCTATGTAGGTCATTTAAGAGAAAGAACTGCAAGACAAATGATGGAAACAAAACCTGAAAAAGTTGTTGAAATGGCTATAAAAGGTATGCTTCCAAAAAATAAACTTGGAAGACAAATGGGTAAAAAATTAAGGGTTTATAGTGGAGATGTACATGAACATCAAGCACAAAAGCCTGAAGAATTAAAGTTTTAGGTAGGAGGTAAAACATGGCAACTCAATTTAGAGGAACAGGTAGAAGAAAAAAATCTATAGCTCGTGTACGCCTAGTGCCGGGAACTGGTGTTATTAAGATAAACGGAAGAACTCCAGAGGAATTTTTCCCTTATGAATTACTTGTAAGAGAAGTTAAAAGACCTTTAGGACTTGTAAATGTTGAAGGTAAATATGACGTTATAGTAAACGTTCACGGTGGTGGGTTTACTGGACAGGCTGGAGCAATTAGACACGGTTTGTCAAGAGCTTTGGTAGAGGCTGATGCTAATTTTAGAGCTGCGCTTAAAGCAGAAGGTTTCCTAACTAGGGACCCTAGAATGAAAGAGCGTAAAAAATATGGTCTTAAAAAAGCAAGAAAATCTCCACAGTTTTCAAAGAGATAAAAATTTTATGGAAACCTCACATATATGTGGGGTTTTTATTTTAGATAAAGTGTTTGTTAAAAATATAATAATGTTGTAAATTTATTTAAAATAGTGTATTATATAGGTTAGTGTATTGATAGAATTATTACTTTTTACAGTTTAGGAGGAGTTATGGATTTTATGGCAATCGACCCTATTGCTTTTACTATATTTGGCATTTCTGTTAGGTGGTATGGAGTACTCATTTCTTCGGCTATTTTAATTGGAACTTTCATTGCTGTAAAGAGAGCAAAAAAGAAAAATATAAATGAAGATGATTTAGTAAATATTTTATTAGTTGCAATACCGTCGGCGATAATTTGTGCAAGACTTTATTATGTTGTTTTTGAATGGAATAGTTATGGCGGAGATTTTTTTAAAATAATTAATATACGTTCTGGAGGCTTAGCAATACACGGTGGAGTAATTGGTGCAGTACTTTCATCTTATATATACTGTAAGATAAAAAAAATTAATTTAGTTAAGGTTATGGACTTATGCGCGCCTTCGCTTATTCTTGGACAATCTATAGGTAGGTGGGGTAACTTTATGAATAGTGAGGCACATGGAGGTCCAACAGATTTACCTTGGGGAATTATGATAGATGGTCAAAAAGTTCACCCTACGTTTTTATATGAATCTATTTGGAATTTTGGTGTTTTTGTAATTTTACTTTATGTTGATAAAAATTATAAAAAATTTGATGGACAAATATTTTTGCTTTATGGAATTTTATATTCGTTAGCGAGATTTTTTATAGAGGGAATGAGAACTGATAGTCTTATGTTTATGGGGATGAGAATTGCACAGATAATAAGTTTGGCAACTATTGTAATATTTTTAATTATATATCTTATTTCATATAAAAAATCTAAAAAGTTAAGTTAAGGAGTTATTTTGAAAATAGTAGATGTTATTTCAAAATATGAAAAAAGTCTTTTAAGTGTTACTAATGTACCAATTTTAGAACTTAAATGGTATATATGTTACGTAACTAAAATAAAAATTGAAAAGTTTGCGCTATATATATATGAAGATGTAGATAATGAAACATTAGAAACTATCAAGAGTTTTGTTAGCAGAAGATTGACAGGAGAACCTTTTGCTTACATAGTTAAAAATAAAGAATTTATGGGGTTAAATTTTTATGTAGATAATAGAGTGTTAATACCAAGACCCGATACAGAAATTTTGGTAGAAAGTATAATTAAGTCTTTTTCTAAAAGTGAAAAATTAAATGGGTATGAAGTTGGTATAGGGAGTGGAATAATATCAATTTCTTTATTAAAAAACATGCCTTTTTTAATTATGGATGCGGTTGATATTTCAACAAATGCTTTAGAAATTGCTAAAAAAAATAAAAAAATTCATAATCTTGAAAATAGGTTATTTTTAAATAAAGCTGATATTAGTCTTAAAGAAATGAGAAAGTATGATTTTGTAGTTTCAAATCCACCATATATTTCTAAAAAAGAATATGACGATTTAGATATTGGTGTTAAAAATTACGAACCTATAACTGCATTAGTTGCTGATAATTTGGGCTATGAATATTATTATAAAATCTCAAAGAAATTATATAATAATATAAAAATAGGTGGTAAAATTTTTTATGAAATAGGTTGTAATCAAGCGAAAATAGTTACTAAAATACTTGATTCATTATCTTATAAAGATATAAAAGTTATAAAAGATTATGCAAATAAAGATAGAGTTATTATTGCTGAAAAGAGGTAAATATGTTTGATAAATTAGCTGTATTACAGGATAAGTATAAAGTTTTGGAAAAGAAAATTGCCGATCCAGAAATTATTGGCGACCAAAACGTTTGGCAAAAATATATAAAAGAACATGCAGAATTGCAACCAATAGTAAAGGCGTATTCTGAATATAAAGAAATGAAAGAGCAGTTAGATGAGGCTAAAGAAATTTTAAAGGAAGAGTCTGATTCTGAACTTAAAGAAATGGCTAAAATGGAAATAGATGAGGCAAAAAGTAGAATTGAAGAATTAGAAGAAGAAATGAAAATCTTATTACTTCCAAAAGACCCTAATGATGAAAGAAACGTAATAGTTGAAATTAGAGCGGGAGCAGGTGGCGATGAGGCAGGACTTTTTGCAGCAGAACTACAAAGACTTTATATGAGATATGCAGAAGATAGAAAATGGAAAATAGATATTATGAATACAAGTGAAACAGGCGTTGGTGCTGTAAAAGAGGTTGTATTTATGATAATGGGTAAAGGGGCATATTCAAGACTTAAATATGAAAGCGGAATACATAGAGTTCAAAGGATACCTGCAACAGAATCAGGAGGTAGAGTTCATACATCTACTGCAACAGTAGCAGTTCTTCCTGAAGTTGATGATGTTGAAATTGAAATTAATTTAAATGATATAAAAGTTGATGTTTATAGATCATCGGGTAATGGTGGACAGTCTGTAAACACAACCGACTCTGCAGTTAGATTAACGCATTTACCTACGGGACTTGTTGTTACTTGTCAAGATGGAAAATCACAACTTTCAAATAAAGAAAAGGCTATGCAAGTATTAAAATCTAGGCTTTATGAGCAAGAATTAAAGAAACAACAAGATGAAATAGCTAAAGATAGAAAAAGTCAAGTTGGTACAGGAGATAGGTCGGGTAAAATTAGAACTTATAATTTCCCACAAGGTAGAATAACAGACCACAGAATTCCTATAACACTTTACAAACTGCCTGCATTTATGAACGGGGAAATTGATGAAGTAATAGATGCTTTAATTACTCATGACCAAGCTGCTCAACTTTCAGAGGTAGATTAATGCTTGATACAGTTGTATTTAGTGATTTAGATAAGAATTATGATGAGTTAATATCTAAAGCTGCTAGTAGTTTAAAAGGTGGTAGTTTAGTTATATTTCCAACTGAAACTGTATATGGAATTGGTGCAAATTATAAGATTTCAAGCTCTGTTAAAAAAATTTTTGAGGTTAAGGGAAGACCGCTTGATAATCCGTTAATTTTGCATGTATCTAGTATCGATATGGCAATGGAACTTATAGATAAAACTATAGATACAAAGTTATTTGAAAGTTTGGCAAATAAATTTTGGCCGGGTCCAATAACTTTTATAATGAAAAAATCATCAGCGGTTTCAGACTTTATAACTTGTGGTTTAAATACAGTTGCTATAAGAATGCCTAGTAATACTATTGCAAATAAACTTATTTCTTTAGCTGGTACTGCAATTCCAGCACCTTCTGCAAATATTTCAGGGTTGCCGTCATCGACAAGAAAAGAACACGTTATTGATGATTTCTATGGAAAAGTTGAGTATATAATTTCAAGTGATGATAAGCCAATAGGTATTGAATCAACTGTTTTAGATTTAAGTTTGGATAAACCTATTATTTTAAGACCCGGAGCTGTAACTAAAGAGCAAATTGAAGAATTTTTGGGATATGAAATATCATATTTTAAATATAATGGCTTAAAAAAACCAAAATCTCCGGGCATGAAATATAAACATTATAGTCCAAAAGCTAGTGTTATAGTATTAGAATACGATTATATTTATAGTGATAAAAGTAAACTAAAAAAAGATATTGGCGTAAAAAGTAATAATATAATGTATTTAGAATATAAAAATTCTAAACTTATGGCGGAAAATTTATTTGCAGATTTTAGACTTGCAGATAAAAATAATTATGATTATATTGCTGTTAAACCTTGTAGAAAAGATGAAATTGGGGTTGCGGTATTAAATAGATTATCAAAAGCTAGTGGAAATAGTTTTGAATTATAGGAGGAGTTTATGAAAATTGCGATAGCAGCAGATCATGGCGGTTTTATTTTAAAAAATCATATAAAAGATTTTCTTTTGTCTAATGGCTATGATGTAAAAGATTTTGGTGTAAATGACGAAACTTCTGTAGATTATCCAGACTTTGGCAGATTAGTTGCAAATGAAGTTTCAAATGGTAATTTTGATAGGGGAATATTAGTATGTGGTACAGGTCAAGGGATTGGGATTACAGCTAATAAGGTTAGTGGTATTAGGTGCGGTATAGTATCTGATGTTTTTAGCGCAAAGATGATTAGAGAGCATAATAATGCAAATATGATTTCTTTAGGAGAAAGAGTTGTCGGCAAAGGGCTAGCTATTGAAATAATTAAGGCTTTTTTAGATGCTGAATTTGAGGGCGGAAGACATTTAGTTAGAGTAGAAAAAATAGAAGAAAAGTAAAGGTTTAATAATGGAGGTAAATATTATGAATAATGTAATTGCTATGGATCATCCACTTATACTACATAAAATGAGTATAATAAGGGATAAAAATACGGGTTCAAAAGAGTTTAGAGAGCTTGTTAAAGAGATTTCAGTACTTTTAGCTTATGAAGTAACTAGAACTTTACCGCTTAAAGATATTGAAATAGAAACTCCTATTTGCAAAATGAAAAGCAAAACTCTAGCAGGTAGAAAACAAGCAGTTATTCCTATTCTTAGAGCAGGATTAGGAATGGTAGATGGATTTTTAGAACTTTTACCTGCAGCTAGAGTTGGTCATGTTGGTTTATATAGGGATCCTGAAACACTTGAACCTGTTGAATATTATTGTAAACTTCCACAAGATATTGATAAGAGAGATGTTTTTGTAGTTGACCCTATGCTTGCAACGGGCGGTTCTGCAATTGCGGCTATAACTTTCTTAAAGAATAAAGGTGTAAAAGATATTAAATTTGTTTGCTTAATAAGTTGTCCTGAAGGACTTGCAGCATTGCAAAAAGCACATCCAGATATAACTATTTATGTTGCTTGTATTGACGAAAAATTAAATGATCACGCTTATATAGTACCGGGATTAGGAGATGCTGGGGATAGACTTTTTGGAACTAAATAGTATTAATTAAAGTTTTTGTTATTACTTGTATCAGCTTATATTTTTATATTTATAATTACATTTTATTTTAATGGTTTTATATAGAAAACTAGTCTTTATTGTAAGATTAGTTTTTCTATATGTCTATTATAAAATTAAGTATTATTTAAGGAGTTGTTTAATGAAAATTATAATATTGGCATTTATTGGTGCACTCATTGGATATATTACAAATGTACTTGCAGTTAAACTTTTGTTTAGACCTATAAAACCGACAAGGTATTTTAAAATACAAGGTTTAATACCAAAAAGGCATAATGAAATAGCTAAAAGTATAGCAAATACTATTGAAAGTGAGCTTTTATCTATAGAAGATATAGTGGATAAAGTGGTAAGTGAAGTTCATAGAAAAAAGGTATTAGATGCCGTTAAATTAAGAGTTATTGAACTCATGCAAAAAAAGTTTGCAATGTATGCAATGTTTGGTTCAATTGTAGATGATATGGTTGAAAAAATATTTGAAGAAGAGGGCGAAAAAATTCTCGATGAAATTATATTAAACTCTAAAAATAAATTGTCTAATAGTATAAGTATAAAAGGTATGGTTGAAGAAAAAATATTAAGTTTAGATCTTATAAAATTGGAAACTATAATAATTGAAATTGCACATAAAGAGTTAAAACATATAGAAATTTTAGGTGGTGTTTTAGGACTTATAATTGGTTTTGTGCAAGGTCTTATTATAACAGTAATATAGAATATGAGAAAATTTAGAAGCAAAAAGCTATATATTTTATTTACGTTTTTAATTGTATTTCTAGTGTGGGTTTATATCGGCAATAATACAATAGATATAAGTAGGTATGATATTTTAGATAAAAAAATACCTAAAAGTTTTAATGGGTTTAAAATTGTTCATATATCTGATTTTCACAATGAAAATTGGGGAGATAAGTTAGTAAGCAAAATTAAAAATGAAAAACCTGATATAATAGTAATTACAGGGGATTTTGTCGACTCAAGAAAGACAAATTTTAATGTTTCTTTAGATTTTATTAGAAGTATAAGAAATATTGCGCCTATATATTATGTAAGTGGAAATCATGAGTCTAGAATAGATAATATTAATAATTTTTTTATAAATCTTAAAAACTTAGATGTTAATATTATGGATAATAGTAATACTATTATAAAAAAGGGTAATGATAATATTATGCTTATTGGTATTAAAGACCCTGCTTTTTATAGTATAAATTTTAATGATAACGCAGCTAGATACATTGATTCTATACTTAAAAATAATATTAATAAAAGTAAACTTTATAAAATTTCACTTTGCCATAGACCTGAACATATAAAAGTTTATGCTGAAAACAAAATTAATTTAGCATTTGCGGGACACGCTCACGGTGGACAGGTTAGATTACCGTTTTTAGGTGGGCTTCTTGCTCCACATCAAGGTCTTTTACCGAAATATACAAGTGGAGTTTATAAAGAAAAAGATACTAATATGGTAGTTAGTAGGGGACTTGGTCATAGCGTGATAAGGTTTAGAGTAAATAATAACCCAGAGCTTGTAATAGTAACTTTAAAAAATAAGTAAAATTTATTTAAAGGAATAAAAATGGAAAATGTATATTTAGATTATGCCGCAACAACTCCGGTAAAAAAAGAAGTTGTAAAACATATTTTAAAATATTACTCAAATCAGTTTGCAAATCCATCTAGTACCCATAGTTTTGGTGTAAAAAATAGAGATGATATATTAAAGGCTAGAAAAATAATTGCTAGTTCAGTTTATGCAAATACAAATGAAATATATTTTACATCAGGTGGTACAGAATCAGATAATTGGGCAATACGCGGTATAGTAAGTGCAAATAAAAATAGGGGAAATCATATTATTTCAACTAAAATTGAACATCACGCAGTTTTAAATACTTTAAAAGAACTTGAACAAACTGGTGTTAAAGTAACTTATCTTGATGTAAATGAATTTGGAGAAATTAATTTAGATGAATTAAAAAACTCAATAAATTCTGAAACTATTTTAGTTAGCATAATGTTTGTAAATAATGAAATTGGAACTATACAAAACATAAAAGAGATTGGTAAAATATGCAGAGAAAATGATGTTTATTTCCATACAGACGCTGTTCAAGCTTATGGTAGTTTTAAGATTGATGTCAATGAATTAAACATAGATCTTATGAGTATTTCTTCTCATAAAATTTATGGTCCAAAAGGGTGCGGAGCATTATATATTAGAAAAAATGTAAATATTGATAATTTAATTTTTGGCGGATTACAGGAACGCGGTAAAAGGGCAGGAACTGAAAATGTGCCTGCAATAATAGGATTTGCAAAGGCAAGTCAGCTTATTTATAGTGAGTTCGAAATAAGAAGTAAAAAGCTTAAATTAATGAGTGAATATTTAAAAACTAAAATGTTAAATGAAGTTAAAGGCACTTTTTTAAATTCTGATATTAATAATAGGCATTATACCATTCAAAATTATACTTTTGATAATATTTTAGCTGAAAAACTTTTAATCTCACTTGATATAAATGGTATTGCAGCATCGAGCGGGTCGGCTTGTAATAGTGGTTCTATTTTACCTAGTCACGTACTTTTAGCTATTGGAAAATCTGAAGATAGTGCATTATCGTCGATTAGATTTTCAATTGGAGAATTTACTACCAAAGAAGAAATAGATTATGTGGTATCAGTATTAGCTAAATTAGTTAATAAATTTAATTAATATTTAATAATAAAAAAAATAACAATAAAATTTACATCATTGTAATTTATATTGTTATTTTTTTTGTGTTGATATAATGCGGTTTTAAAGTATTTCAAGTTACATATTAGTTATAAAATGAAAAAAGTGTGAATTTTTTGTTGACATAATATTGACTTTATTTAATATATACGTTATAATTCTTTATGTTGAAAGTTGTTATATAAATTATTTATATTAATAGTTTTCAATATCGGCAAAAACACAGGAGGTTTTTATGAAAAAATTGATTGCAATTTTATTAGTGGTATCTACCATTATGGTTGGTTGCGGACCTAAGGCTCCTAGTAAGGATAAGAAAGAACCTGCTAAAGATCCTAAAAAAGCAACAGAAAAGGAAAAGGGCGACGCTAAGAAAGATGGCGATAAAAAAGATGCTCCATTCCATATAGGTGTTGTAACTGGTACTGTATCTCAAGCTGAAGATGAGCAGAGAGGTGCTGAGGCTATGATAGCTAAATATGGTAAGGTTAGTGAAGGTGGAATGATTTCTCACAAGAACTACCCTGACAACTTTGGTGCAGAGCAAGAAACTACAATTCAACAGATTGTTTCATTCGCAGACGATCCAAAGATGAAAGTTGTTGTTGTAAACCAAGCTGTTCCTGGTACTGCTGCAGCATTCAAACAGATTAAAGAGAAAAGACCTGACATTTTATGTCTAGCTGGTAACTCTCAAGAGGATCCAAATCTTATAGAAGGTATTGCTGACCTTGTTATAGATCCAGATCAAATTAACCGTGGTTACTTAATACCACTTGCAGCTAAAAAAATGGGAGCTAAAACATTTGTTCACGTTTCATTCCCAAGACATATGTCAATCGAGCTTTTAAGTTTAAGAAAGCAGATTATGGAAGCTACTTGTAAAAAACTTGGTATGAAGTTTGCTATGGAAACAGCACCAGACCCTACTTTCCCAGACATAGGACAACCTGGAGCACAGAAATTTATCTTAGAAAAAATGCCTTCATGGGTAGAAAAATATGGTAAAGACACAGCGTTCTTCGCAACAAATGATGCTCATACAGAGCCAATGCTTAAAAGAGTTGCTGAAAGTGGAGCAATTTTCGTAGAGCAAGATCTTCCAAGTCCAATACTTGGATATCCAGGTGCATTAGGTGTTAAAATTGAAGGCGTTAAAGGTAACTGGCCTGAAATTCTTAAACTAGTTGAAAAAGCAGTTATTGAAAAAGGTGGAAAAGATAGAATGGGTACTTGGGCATTCTCATTTGGTTTCTCAACTACTGAAGCTTTAATTGAACTAGGAAAACAAGCAGTTGAAAAGAAAGCTGATGTTAAGAAATTAGAAGACATTAAGCGTGTATATCAAGAATTTACTCCTAACTGCGAGTGGGGTGTAAGTTGGTATGTTGATAAAGCTGAAAAGAAACAAAGACCTAACCACGCATTAGTTTACCAAGATACTTATGTATTTGGTAAAGGTTTCCTTAAGATGACAGAAGAAAAAGTTCCAGACGTTTATAAAATGTTGGACGAATTTAAGGCTAAAAATTAATGCAATAATACAGCCATCCACTCGGGTGGCTGTCTTTTATGATGGAGGTTAAAATGTCAGAAATTTTACAATTTAAAAATGTAGGTAAAAGTTTTTCAGGTAACCATGTACTTAAAGATGTAAGTTTTAGTTTAGATGCTGGACAAATACTTGGTCTTGTAGGTGAAAATGGTGCTGGAAAATCTACTATGATGAATATTCTTTTCGGTATGAGTTTTATACAGGAAACTGGTGGATATGAGGGTGAAATTCTTATTGATGGAGAAGTAGTTAATTTTTCAGATCCAAGTGATGCGATAAAAAAAGGTATAGGAATGGTACACCAAGAATTTTCTTTGATTCCTGGTTTTACTGCTTCAGAAAATATCCTTTTAAATAGAGAAATAACAAAAAAATCTGTTTTAGGTAAAAATCTTAGCTTACTAGACAGAAAAAAGATGAATGAAAAAGCTAAGGAGGCAATAGGTGAGTTGGGGGTAGAGATAGATCCTAATTCATATATTAGAGATATGCCGGTAGGTCATAAGCAATTTATTGAAATATCTAGGGAACTTTCAAAAGGTAAAGTTAAACTTATAATTATGGATGAACCTACGGCTGTTTTAACTGAAAGTGAAGCTGATATGCTTATTACTTCTATGAAGAATTTGGCTGCTAAAGGAATAGCAATAATATTTATTTCTCACAGATTGAGAGAAGTAGTTGAAGTATGTGATAAGATTATAGTTTTAAGAGATGGTAAAATAATTAAAGATACGCCAAATGATAATGTAAAACAAGTTGAAATTGCTAGTTGGATGGTTGGTCGTGATATGTCAACTAGTGCAAATAAAAGAGAGTATAGAACTATAGATTCTGAAACTGTTATGTCTATTAAAAATCTTTATGTAGATATGCCGGGAGAAACTGTAGTAAATGTTAATTTAGATATTAAAAAAGGTGAAATTTTTGGACTTTGCGGTCTTGCAGGTCAAGGAAAACTTGGAATTCCAAATGGAATAATGGGTCTTTATCCTGCAGGCGGGGAAGTAACATATAAAGGTGAGCCGTTAGATATAAGTAATACAAGAGAAACACTTAAGAAAAATATTGCTTTTGTAAGTGAGGATAGAAGAGGTGTAGGTCTACTTCTTGATGAAGGAATTGATTGGAATATAGCTTTTGAGGCTATGCAAGTTCATAATGACTTTACCAAAAAAATAGGTCCTTTTACTTTTAGAGATGATAAAGCAATGAAAATTGTTGCAGATAATTATATTAAAGAACTTGAAATTAGAACTCAGGGTGCACACGAAAAAGCTAGAAATTTAAGTGGTGGTAATCAGCAGAAAGTTTGTTTAGCTAAAGCTTTTGCAACAAAGCCTGAATTTTTGTTTGTAAGTGAACCAACTAGAGGAATTGATATTGGAGCAAAAACATTAGTTTTAGAAGCTCTTAAAAAATATAATCAAGAGCACGGCACAACTATTGTTATTATTTCTAGTGAACTTGAAGAATTGAGAAGTATATCTGATAGAATAGGTGCTGTTTTTGAAGGTAAAGTCTTTGGGATACTTAAACCAGATGATCCGATTGAAAACTTTGGTCTGATGATGGCTGGTGCAAATCCAGAGGAGGAAAAAAATGCTGAATAAAAAAACTTTACAAGAAATAGGATGGCCTAGAATAATAATAGCTGTTTTCTTATTAGTATTATTTATATGTGCATACTTTTTGAAAATTAATTTAAAAAGGTCTATGGTTGACGTATTAATTCGTTTTGGTATGAATGCAATTATGGTACTTGCTATGGTTCCAATGATTCAATCTGGTTGCGGACTTAACTTTGGACTTCCAGTAGGTCTTATTGGCGGTATGTTAGGTGCTGTTATTTCACTTGAATTTCATCTTAAAGGACTACCGGGGGTATTTATTGCTATAGTATTAGGTATGTTTTTTGGTGCAATTTTTGGTTATATGTATGGTAAAATTTTAAATAAAGCAAAAGGCGATGAAATGATAATTGCGACTTATGTAGGTTTCAGTTTCGTTGCTCTTATGAATATAGTTTGGGTTGTACTACCTTTTAAAAACCCTGTTTCTGTAATGGGTTATGCAGGTAAAGGATTACGTACTACGATAGCACTTACTGATTATTGGGATAAGGCAATATCTAAATTTATGGGTATTCCTGTAGACGGTAAATCAGTTGCTGAATCTCAACTTTTAATACCTGTAGGTATGTTTTTAGTTTTTGCTTTATTTTCTTTAGCAATTTGGCTTTTCTTTAAGAGTAAAAAAGGTTCTGCAGTTACAGCGGTCGGTTCAAACTCTATTTATGCAAGAGCTACAGGAATAAATATTGATAGATATAGAACATTATCAGTAATGATGAGTTGCGCACTTGGTGCTGCAGGTATGGTTATTTATCAACAAAGTTTTGGATTTATTCAAATGTATAATGCACCTTTAGCTTATGCTTTCCCAAGTGTTGCAGCAGTATTATTAGGTGGAGCATCTGTTAAGAAAGCAAATATTTTTAACGTTCTTATAGGTGCATTGTTGTTCCAAGGTGTTTTAACTATGACACCATCAGTAATTAATAGTGCAATTAAAGTTGATATATCTGAAGTTGTAAGGATAATTATATCAAATGGTTTAATTCTTTATGCACTAACTAGAAGGGGAGGCACAGAATAATGAAAAATCGTAAAATTGGAGTAAATCAATATACAGTACCAATAATGTTTATTATAATTTGTGCTATTGCTATTTATTACAGTGGCAATACAGCAAATTATTTAGTTGGTCAGGTAACAACAAGATTTGCAAGAAATGCCTTTTTAGTTTTATCACTTCTATTACCTATTATGGCTGGACTTGGAATAAACTTTGGTATGGTTTTAGGTGCAATGGCAGGACAAATTGCATTAATATTTGTTGAAAACTGGAAAATAGCTGGAATAGGTGGAATACTTTTAGCATTTGTTCTTGCTATACCGATTGCGACAATATTAGGTCTTTTTGCGGGTGGAGTTTTAAATAGAGCAAAAGGTAAAGAAATGATAACGTCAATGATACTTGCACTATTTATAAATGGTATTTATCAGTTCTTTGTATTATACCTATTTGGTGGAATTATACCTATTCAAAATAAAAGGTTAATATTATCAAGAGGATATGGCGTTAGAAATGCCTTGGATTTAAAATCACAAAAAGGTTTGGATACCTTTTTTGATAAAATTTTAGGTTTTGATATTAAGATTTTTAATATACAAATACCGATACTTACGTTTATTATTATAATACTTGGTTGTCTATTTACTGTTTGGTTTAGAAAAACTAAACTTGGTCAAGATATGAGAGCTGTTGGTCAAGATATGAAAGTTTCAGAAGATGCAGGTATTGATGTTGATAAAATAAGACTTAAAGCTATAGTTATTTCAACTGTAATGGCTGCTTTTGGTCAGATTATATACTTACAAAATATTGGTAACTTAAACACTTATAATGGTGCTGATTCAGTTGCATTGTATGCAGCAGCAGCTTTATTGATAGGTGGTGCTAGTGTATCTAAAGCTACTATTTCAAATGCTATAGTTGGTACTTTACTATTTAACTTAATGTTTATAGTTATGCCTACAGCAGGTAGAAATATTACAGGAAACTCAATGATGGGTGAATACTTAAGAACATTTATTTCTTATGGTATAGTTACAATAACTCTAATCTTGCACTCAATTAGGAGAAATAGAGAAAGGGAGCTTGCAACTCAAAGTTTGAGGGTTGATAGTAAAGACGAATAATATTTTATAAACTTTAAAGATGGTTAAGTAAATTAACCATCTTTTTTTCTATATATATAAATCTAAATCAATATAAATTTTGTAATTAAATTTATAAAAGTTAATATAATTATATTTATTTATGAAAGTTGTTAAAAATAATATTAATTTTTATTAATCTATGTATTGACCCCCCCCCGATTGTGATATGATTATATCAGGGTTGATAGTGCTTTATTTATCAATCTTGATATAAATTATACTTTATAAAATAATATTGTAAAAAGAAAGGGGGAAAATAAATTAAAAAATTAAAATTATAAATTGATTTAAATTAAATGGAGGTAAATATGATAACAGCACTTTATGTTGGTTTAGGTGGAATATCTATTTTGTTTTCAAAATTTTTTGTAATTGATTTGTTGAAATCTAAAAATAGTTTTGAAAAAGAAACAAATACTTTTGTTACAGCTTTAATTGGTTTTTTTGTAAATTTTATGGATGCCATGGGCATAGGTTCATTTGCACCCACAACTGCATTACTTAGACTTTTTAAGCAAATAAAAGATAAAGTTTTACCGGGAACTCTAAATGTATCTTGTACATTACCAGTTATTGCAGAAGCTATTTTATTTACTCAAGCAATAGAAGTAGAGCCAATAACATTGATTTCAATGATAATAGCAGCTACTTTAGGTGCATATCTTGGTGCGGGAGTTGTATCAAAAATAGATGAGGCTAAAATACAAATAATAATGGGTGTAGCTTTATTTATATCATTAATATTATTCTTACTAGGTCAATTTAAATTAATGCCTATGGGTGGAAGTGAAATAGGTTTAAGTGGTATGAAATTAATAATAGGTGTATCAATAAACTTTTTGCTTGGCGCTCTTATGACTGCAGGAGTTGGACTTTATGCTCCTTGCATGGTATTAGTTTATATGCTAGGGATGAATGCTAAAGTTGCATTTCCAATAATGATGGGATCTTGCGCATTTTTGATGCCAACAGCATCTATTAAGTTTATTAAGGAAGGTACATATAGTAGGAAAGCATCTTTTTTAATAGCTGTATTTGGATTATTAGGAGTATTTATTGCAGTAAAAGTAGTTAAAGAAATGCCTATGGAAATAATGAGGTGGATTGTAGATATAGTTGTTTTATATACTTCAATCACATTGTTAAATTCTGGTATTAAAAAATTAAAAAAAAATAATATAAATTAAGATATCTATTAAATATTGACTTTTAAAGTAATATAAAGTATAATTAAAGGAAGTTTTGATTTTTGTTTAACAATTAATAAAATTTTATTTAGGTAAAAATTTACTATTATAATTTAGGAGGTAAATATGTCTACACAGACTATAAACGATAAGCAGAGAAAACTCGTAAAAAAATATTATAAAATTGATTCAGTAAGTTTGGGTGATACAACTGAAATTAGTAATCACAAACTTACGATTAATAAAGATCTACTTCAAAAGGCTGTAAATTCGCAAAATTTAGTTGTAGATTTAGATGTTGAAATAATTACAGAAAAAGAGTACGATAAATATTCTGAAACTATAATGGACGTTCAGCCTATAGCTGTAAAGGAAAGTGGCGAAATAGGTAGTGGTATTACTAGGGTTCTTGACGGTGTTATAGTTATGCTTACAGGTGTGGATGAAGATGGTGTTCAAATAGGTGAATTTGGCTCTTCAGAAGGTATTTTAGATAGAAATATTATGTGGAATAGACCAGGTGCGCCAGATAAGGGCGAAATTTTTATTAAAACTAAAGTAACGGTAAAAAGGCATACAAATATGGAAAGACCTGGACCACTTGCTGCACATAAAGCAACTGATATAATAGTTGAAGAAATTAGAAAAAAATTAATCACTTTAGAAGAAGAGTTTGATTATGAAGAAGAGTTTATTCATACTAGAAGAAAAGATAAGAAGAAAGTTGTTATTGTCAAAGAAATTATGGGACAGGGCGCAATGCACGATAATTTAATACTCCCCAAGCAGCCTTGTGGCGTTATAGGTGCAGTAGCTAATGTTGATCTTGGAAATGTGCCTGTTGTAGTTTCTCCAACAGAACTTATAGACGGTGCGATTCACGCTTTAACTTGTATAGGACCTGCATCTAAGGAAACCACAAGACATTATTGGAGAGAACCACTTATTCTTGAGGCAATTAAAGATGAAGAAATTGACTTATGTGGAGTAGTATTAGTTGGTTCACCGCAAGTAAACGCTGAAAAGTTTTATGTTTCTAAAAGACTTGGAATGACTATAGAAGCTATGGATGTTGACGGTGTAATAATAACTACTGAAGGATTTGGAAATAATCATATCGATTTTGCATCACACCATGAACAAGTTGGAAGTAGGGGTATATCTGTTGTTGGTTGTACTTTTGCTGCTAGACAAGGTGTTTTAGTTGTTGGTAATGAATATATGACTAATATGATAGATCTTAATAAGTCAAAACAAGGTATTGAAAACGAAATTCTTTCAAATAATACTTTATGTAAAGAAGATGCTATAAGAGCTCTTGAAATGCTTAAATCTGTTATGAATAATGAAGAAATTATTCCAGCTAAAAAGAGATGGAATAATAAGATAAAATTAAACAATATTAAGGCAATAAATGATACTTTAGAAAAAGAAATAGAACTAGTTGAAAATGAACAAAGTTTAGAAAAATCTAAAAAACGTAGAGAAATTTACGAGGTAGAATAAATGTCAAAAAATCTAAACTACGGAGATAGTGTTATGTATATGGAGGGCATTATTGTCAAAATACAAGACGGAGCAGTTGAAATTGATCTTAAAGGTAGACTTGGTAAACTAAAAGTTCCTAAAAGAATGCTTATTACAGATTATAATTTAGAAATCGGACAAGTAGTTGGATTTAATATGTCTTATCCTGAAGTTTTAGGTTAAAGTTATTATTTATAAGGAGATTTATATGAATATAAAAAATGTAAAAGGTTTACAATCAGAAATATTTGTACCGGTAAGCCCCAAACCTGTATGGGCTCCTGTTACAAAAAAATTAAGTGAAATGAAGGTTGCTCTTGCGACTGCTGCAGGAGTTCATCTTAAATCAGATAAAAAGTTTAATTTAGCGGGTGATACAACATATAGAGTAGTGCCAGGTGATGCAAAACCAGAAGAACTAATGGTTAGTCACGGTGGATACGATAACGGAGATGTTAATAAAGATATAAATTGTATGTTTCCTATAGATAGAATTAGGGAACTTGCTGCTGAAGGTTTTATCAAAGATATTGCTGAACTTAATTTCGCATTTATGGGCGGCGGCGGAAATCAGGAAGTATTTACAGAAGAAACGGGTCCAGAAATTGCTAAAAAATTAAATGAAATAGGAGTAGACGCTGTTTTACTTACAGCTGGTTGAGGAACTTGCCACCGTACGGCTACAATCGTACAAAGGGCAATAGAGGAATCGGGAATTCCAACAATAATAATTGCAGCTTTACCACCTGTTGTAACTCAAAATGGTGCTCCTAGAGCAACAGCTCCACTTGTTCCAATGGGAGCAAATGCTGGTGAACCAAATAATATAGAACAACAAATGGGTATAGTTAAAGAAAGTTTAGAGCAACTTATGATTATGACTACTCCTGGCGATATAGCTAGTTTAAATTATGAATATATAGCTAAAATATAAAAGGGGCTAGTATGAAACTTATAAGAAGTTTAAACGCAATTGACACCCATACAATGGGAGAACCTACTAGAATTTTAACAGGGGGAATACCAAATATACCCGGAAAAACAATGATTGAAAAAAAAGAGTTTCTTGAAAATAATTTAGATTATATTAGGAGGGCAGTAATGTTAGAGCCACGTGGTCATAATGATATGTTTGGCTCTATACTTACAAGTTCTACTAATGAAGAAACTGATTTTGGAATTATATTTATGGACGGTGGGGGATATCTAAATATGTGTGGCCACGGTTCAATAGGCGCTGTTACTATAGCAGTTGAAACAGGAATTGTTGAACTTAAAGAACCAACTACAATAGTAAAATTAGATACACCTGCGGGTATTGTAACAGGGTATGCTAGCGTAGAAAATAGGACTTTAAGAGAAGTTAGTATTGAAAATGTTGCATCTTTTTTGTATAAAAAAGATTGTATAGTAGATATGCCAGAATATGGGTCAATTTGTTTTGATATAGCATTTGGTGGTTCATTTTTTGCTATAGTTGATATTAAACAGTTTGGTTTTGAAATAGAAACTAAAAATTCAACTATTTTAAAAAAAGTTGGTGTTGAACTTAGAAAGATAATCAATGAAAATATAAAAGTTCAGCATCCTATTTTAAAACATATAAATAAGGTAGATTTGGTAGAATTTTATTCAAATCCTTTAGATGATAATTCAAATTATAAAAATGTTGTTGTATTTGGAAAAGGGCAAATGGATAGGTCGCCTTGCGGTACGGGTACAAGTGCTAAAATGGCAACACTTTTTGCTAAAGGAATTTTAAATATTGGAGAACCTTTTATATATGAAAGCATAATTGGAACTACTTTTAAAGGCGAAATTGTTAAAACTACTAAAGTAGGAGATTTCGATGCTGTTATTCCAAAAATTACAGGTAAATCATTTATTACAGGTTTTAATCAATTTGTTATTGATGAAAACGACCCTGTAAAATATGGCTTTAGCATTGATAATTAAAATAAAAAATAAGTAATCCTTTTAGGATTACTTATTTTTTTTATACACTATTTCTCCGTCTACTATAGTTATAATACAATTAATTTCTTTGATTTTTAAAGTATCAATAGTAAATATATCGTTATCTAAAACTATTAAATCTGCAAAATATCCTTTTTTAATTCTACCTTTTTTATTTTCCATAAATTCAGCATAAGCTGAACCAATAGTATAGGCATCTATTGCAGTATATATATCAACTTTTTCGTGAGGTGTATGTCCATTTTTTGGAAAGTGATTGAAATCTTGTCTATTTACAGCAACATAAATATTATAAAAAGGATTTATATCTTCAATTGGACCGTCAGTACCATAAGAAATTTTACCACCAAGTTTATTTAAAGTATTATGCGCATAAGATGTATTTATTAAGTCTGTATTTATTTTTTCGTCTAATATATGCATATCACTTGCTAAAAATATTGGCTGATAATAAACTAAAATTTCACTTTTAGAAATCCTTTTTAACAGCTTATCACTTGTTATTTGACAGTGTACTATACCGTTTCTAAATTTATTTTTTCCATTTACTAAATTATTTTCGTAAACATCTAAAGTTTCTTCTATTGCTTTATCCCCAATTGCGTGTGTAATGACTTGTATTCCGCATTTATTTGCCTTTTTAACAAAATTATTGTGTGTTTCTTTACTTAATGTAGAGATACCAAAGTTTCCTTTATCATTAATATATTCATTTGACATTAAAGCTGTAGAAGAACCAATACTTCCGTCTTTAAATAATTTTATAGGTCCAAATCTAAATTTATCATTATTGTAGTAAGTAGAATTTTTTTCTTTAACTATTACAGACTCTATATCCTGTACTTTTTTTACAACAGATTGTAGGGTATATCTTATTTTTATATCTTTATTTTTAGAAAGCTCTCTTATATATTCGTATTCCTCATAAGTTTCATCAAATCCAATATCATTAGATTGCAGGCTAGTAATTCCTAAACTTAAAGCGTATTCAAAAGCCTTTAATGTATTGAGTTTTTTATCTTCTAAAGTTTGTGGACAAATTTTAGCTTTAATCCAAAAACACGCACCTTCTGAAAGTAAACCCGAATACTCACCATTTTTAAAAAGCTCAATTTCATTTTGGTTAGGGTATTTTGAAACGTCATACATTTCTAGTGCTTTTGAATTTACTACGCACTTATGATAACAATTTCGTTCAAGAAAAATAGGAATATCTTTAGAAATTTTATCTAGATCATACCTATTTGGGCATCTTTCGTTATCGTTTTTAAAGTTGTGTTGGTTCCAGTGCATTCCAATTAATTTGTTTAAATTTTTATTTTTATTTAAATGATTTTTGCATATACTTATTATATCGTCTATTGACGCCACATTTTCTAAGTTTAGTTCTTTAAACTTTCCTCCAACTCCGTATGCGTGTAAATGAGAGTCGTTAAAACCGGGTAAACAAGTTTTTCCGTTTAAATCAATTTTTTTATCAAAATTTAATTTTAATAATTCAGAATTTTTTCCAATTTTATATATTAGGTTGTCTTTTATTAATACAGCCTCTGCAAATACATTTTTTTCAATATAGAATTTGCCATTATATAAGAGAGTTTTCATAAAATAAATATCCTTATTTATGTTTAAATTTTACAGCTTTCACATTCAAGATTTTCGCTACCTTCTAATACATCTTGTCTTATTCTTACGTAATATATAGACGCACATTTTTTCTTAAACGCATATATATAAGCTTTATTTAAATCTCTTGTCGTTGCGTCATCTGTCATAAATAAAGTCATTGCAATAGCTTGGTCTATATGTTTTTGTGCGGTAGCAGCTATATCGATTATAGGTTTTGCGCCAACTTCATAAGCACCTTTTTCATAATATTTTATGTTTTCAGCATTTAATTCATAAGCAGGTACATATATTCTACCTAATTTTCCTTCTTTTCTTACTTCTACAGGAGATACTACAGGTTGAAGAGATGGCGTACAAGATGATAAATAACTAATTGAACCTGTAGGTGCTATAGCTAGTAAATGTGAATTTGCAAGACCATAGTTTTTAATTTCAGAAACTAAATTTTCCCAATCTTTTTTAGTTGGAACAGTTAAGTTATATTTTTTTATTAATTCTAAAACCTTATTAGTTTTAGGTTTATACTCATTTTCATCACATAAAGTATATTTTTCAAAATACTCACCAGTAGCGTATTTACTATCTTTAAAGCCAGTAAATATATTTTTAGTTTCTTTAGCTAGTTTATTAGATGCTTTAAAGGCATAATAAGCCATACAATAGAAAAATATGTTTGTAAAATCAATTGCCTCTTCGCTATCATAATAAATGTTATTTGTAGATAAAAATCCGTGTAAATTCATAGCGCCTAGTCCAAGTGCGTGATTTTCACTATTACCTTTTTTAATAGATGGCGCACATTCTAAACTACTATTGTGAGATACATAATTAAGTGCTTTTATAGAATAATATATTGTATCTTCAAAGTTTTCTGCATTTTTCATAGCTTCAGCTATATTTAGAGATGCTAAATTACAAGAAACGTCGTTTCCAATATTTTTAAAGCTCATATCTTCATTAAATGTACTTGCGGTATTTACCTGAACAATTTCTGAACATAGGTTAGACATAACAATTCTACCTTTTTTGTTATGTGGATTGTTTCTATTTACAGTATCGTCAAATAATATGTAAGGGTATCCACTTTCAAAATGTAGTTCAGCAATCATTTGGAAAATTTTTCTTGCGCTAACATATTTCTTTTTAATTTTATCATTTTCTAACATTTCATAATATTTTCCAGTTATTGAAATATCACTTAATGGCTTTCCATATACTTTTTCTACATCATAAGGAGAAAATAAAGCCATTTCTTGATTATTTTTAGCTAGTTCAAATGTTATATCAGGAACTACAACGCCTAGAGAAAGTGATTTTATTCTAATTTTTTCATCTGCATTTTCTCTTTTGCTATCTAAAAATTGAATTATATCTGGATGATGTATATTTAGATAAACTGCTCCTGCTCCTTGTCTTTGTCCAAGCTGATTAGCATAAGAAAATGTATCTTCTAATAATTTCATAACAGGTATAATACCCGTTGCATTATCAACTATATTTTTAATAGGTGCACCTAGTTCTCTTAAATTTGTAAGTGAAATAGCAACTCCGCCGCCTCTTTTAGATAATTGAAGTGAAGTAGCAATAACTTTTGCTATTGATTCCATATTATCTTCTGCTCTCAATAAGTAGCAAGATACATATTCTCCACGCTGTTTTTTTAGTGCGTTTAGAAAAGTAGGGGTTGCTGGTTGAAATATTTTTTTCATCATTATTTCAATAATATTTAAAGCGTCCTTAAAATTTCCATTAGAAAGCATAATAGCGTTTGCTACAATTCTATCTGTAAATGTTTCAAGGTATGTTTTTTTATCGCTAGTTTTTAAGCAGTAAGAACTATAAAATTTAACTGCGCCCATTAAGTTTGGAAATTCGTGATTATATGAATAAGCTTTATCATACAATGTTTTTAATTCTTCAAAAGTAAATTTTTCTAATTTTTCTTTTTCATAAAACTTATTTTCTATCATAAAATCTAATTTTTCTTTTAGAGTGTTAAATTTCATAGTGTTAGGTATAATTTTAACCTTCATATATTCTTTTACAGCTTTTTTATCGCTTTCAAAGTCTGGTGTACTTCCTGTTGAAATTTTGCTAAGGGCATTTAAAGCTAAGTACTTATCAGCCTCTAAAAGTTCTTTTGTAGTATTTATCATTTTTTCTCCCGTTTATTTAATCCAAAAATCATCTAATATATTTTCAACTTTTTTAACATCTGTTTTTGTTCCAAGTAATTCAAATTGATAGAGTAGGGGAACGTTTAATTTAGCTGAAATTACAATTCCTGCTAAACAGAATGTATCGTTAAAATTAGTATTTCCGCTTGCAATTACTCCATAGCAATTTTTTCTATTATTTTCATCATTTAAAAACTTAATTACTTGTTTTGGAACTGCTCCTTTAGTATCTCCGCTACCTCCACTATAAGTTGGGCATACCAATACATAGGGCTCGTTTACATTAATCTCTTCATCTAATTCAATAGGTATTCTAGCTATATTTGTGTATTTTAATTTATTAATAAATCTATGCGTGTTATTTGATATTGATGAAAAATACACTAATTTAACTTCACCGCTTGGTTTATTTACAGAATCTTTTTTTATAATATCTTTATGCATATTAAAACTCCCAGTCGTCGTCTTCCGTTTCTTCACTTACGCCCATAATATATGAAGAACCATTGCCTGAAAAGAAATCGTGGTTTTCATCAGCTCTAGCTGAAAGTTGTGCAAAAACTTCAGGTTTTATCTCTGCTTCTTCTTCAGTGAAAGGCGATTCATATCCCATATTTTGTAAGAATTTACCTGCATTATAAAGACTGAATTTAATCGCATCTTCTGCAAGACCAAATTCTCCGTAAAGTTCGTTTAAATAATTCTTTTCAAGTTCAATTAATTCGTACATTAAGTCAAAAACAAATTTTTTATATTCTGCTTGTTTATCAGCAGATAGTTTTTCAACTTTTCTTTGAAATTTATAACCGCTATAGTAGTTGTGTATTACCTTATCTCTTAAAATTAACCTAATAATATCAGAAGTGTTTGGTAGTTTACCTCTTGCAGATAGATAAAATGGTAGATAAAATCCGCCATAAAGTAAAAATCCTGGCATTAACGCAGCGGCAACTTTTGATTTTAAAGGGTCATCACTTGTATAGTATGGAACAAGTGCTTTAGCTCTAGCTTGTAGAGATTCATTATTAATAACCCATTCGTGTGCGTTTTCTATTTCTTCCGATGTGCAAAGCGTAGAAAAAATTGTTCCATAACTTCTAGCATGAACTCCAACCATAAATGCAAAGTTTGCATAAATTACTTGTTCGTGGTCGGTAATTGCGTGTTTAATTTGCGCAATATCTCCAATTGTAGCTTGTATTGTATCAAGTAGAGTAAGACCCGTGAAAGTTCTAGTTATTAGTTCTTGCCATTTTTTGTCAAGTGAATTCCAAGATGGAATGTCATTTGATACTGGAATTTTCTCCGGTAACCAAAAGTTTTGTACAGCTCTATTCCAAACTTCTAAATCTTTATCATCATTTATTTGGTTCCAATTTACAGAACGCATAACACCTATATTTCCATTGTAAGCGAAATTTAAAGGTGATACAGACTCATTATAATAATTATTCAATATATTCTCCTTTTAACGTAAAAATATGTAAGTTAAAATACATAACTTACTTCAATTTATTATTACCACATTATATAGTAGTTAAAACATATTTTTTTCAACAAATTACACTATATGTTGAAGAATCTTGTTTTTTCAACGGTTATAAAACTAAAAAAATTTTAAAAAAAAATGTGAACTTTTTGTACAATTTTATAACAATATTAAAATTGAAAATAACAAATAAGTATATAAAAAAAATATGTTTAAAAAACATTGAATTTATGCTAAAATATAAGATATGAAAAAGATTAGGAGTTAATTTATGAATAAATTTGCAAGTGGAAAATCGCATGGAAAAATTATACTTATCGGTGAACATTCTGTTGTATATGAAAATTTAGCAATTGCGTTACCGTTGACAGCTAATAAAGTTGTAGTAACTGTTGCTGAAAGCGAAAATGGGATAATACTAGATAGTGACCTATATAAGGGAGAGCTTAAAAACGTTGATGAAAAATTAAAACATATTGCAATTCTTATTGAAAAAATATTTGAAAATTTTAAAGTTAAAAGTCCTAAAGTGCTTATAAGTGTTAATTCTGATTTACCTTTGAGAAGGGGAATGGGTTCTAGTGCTGCAGTTGCTACTGCGTTAGTAAGGGCGCTTTATAATTATTATGATATTGATTTAAGTATAGAAGATAATTTAAAATTAACTGACTTTTCTGAAAATTTGGCACACGGTAGATCTAGTGGTATAGACGCAAGGGCAACTATTTATGATAAACCAATTCTTTTTTCAAAAAATGGAGGAGTTAAAAATATTGACTTAAATTTAAAGTCGTATTTAGTTATAGCTGATACAGGTATTGAGGGCGAAACTAGAAAAGCCGTTGAATTTGTAAGATTTAATTATCCTGAAAATAAAGATTTGATTAATGATTTAAAGATATATACAGAACTTGCTATTAAGGCGATATCAGTTAAGGATGAAAAAGCGTTAGGAAAATATATGACAAGTTCACATAATACTCTTAAAAGTTTGGGAGTAAGTCATATTGCGTTAGATAAATTAGTTGAATATTCATTAAGAGAAGGTGCATTAGGTGCTAAATTAACAGGTGGTGGACTCGGCGGACTTATGATAGCGCTTTGTAAAAACAAGCAGTCAGCTATAACATTATCTGAAAAACTTAAATTAGAAGGGGCAAAAAAAGTATGGATACAACACATGAACCTATAAAACTTGTAAAAGCTTATCCAAATATTGCATTAATAAAGTATTGGGGAAAGTACGATATTGATAATCATTTGCCGTATAATAGTAGTTTATCAATAAGTGTAGACAATATTTATACTATAACAGGTGCTAAAAAAATTAACTCAGGTAGTGATGTTTGTTATTTAAATGGTGTTAAATTAAATGATTTTGAATTAAAGAAAATAACTACTTATTTAGATAAGATAAGAAATATTTATAGTTTAAAAGAACATTTGGAGATAAGAAGTAGAAATTTTTTTCCAACTGCGGCAGGTCTTGCGTCAAGTGCATCTGGTTATGCAGCAATGGCTAAAGCTATAGATATTGCTTATGATTTAAATTTAACAGATAAAGAAGTTTCAAAACTTGCAAGACTAGGTTCAGTTTCAGCTGCTAGAAGTGTATATGGAGATTTTGTAATACTTGAAGAAAAAACAGAATTTGCATATAAATTTGAAGATGCAACTGATTATTCAGTAATTTTTGTTATAATATCATCTGAAAAAAAATCTAAATCTAGTAGAGATGGAATGAAACATACAGTAAATACATCTGCTTTTTATGACGGATGGCTTAAAACAACTAAAAATGATTTTGAAAATATGAAAGATGCAATTTTAAATAAAGATTTCACAAAAATGGGAGAACTTACAGAAAGTAGTTGTTTAAAAATGCACGCTACAATGTTAGGAGCAGAGCCTTATTTTACTTATTTAAAACCTGAATCTTTAAAATGTATTGAAATAGTTAGAGGTATAAGAGAGTCAGGACTTGAATGTTATTTTACTATGGATGCAGGTTCAAATGTAAAAGTATTGTGTAAAAAATCAAATTCAAAAAAAGTATATAATAAGTTATTAGAGTATTACAACGATGAAAGTTTAATTTTGTGTAATACATCAAAGGGTTACGAAATAATTGAAGGAGAAAATATTGATACAATCTAAAGCGAGTGGTAAATTATATTGGGCAGGGGAGTATGCGGTAGTTGTACCAAATAATACGGCAATATTAAAGAGTGTAGATAAATACTTAACTGTTTCAATTACAAAATCTAATGGGTTAGGCGTTATTAATACGGGGATTTCAAATATACCAATATCTTGGACATATAGTGATGGTAAGGTAAAATTTAATAGAGATAAAGAACGTGAGTACATATATGATACAATTTTAGTTATGAGTCAATATATTATTGCAAAGGGTATTACTCCTATTTGTTTTGATTTAGATATAAAAAGTGAATTAAAAGATGAAAACAATGTAAAGTATGGGTTTGGTTCAAGCGCAGCAATTGTTGTTGCAATTGTAAAGGCAATAGCAAAATTATATAACTTAAATATAACTAAATTAGAAATATTTAAGTTAGCATCTATTGTTAGCATTATGATGGGAAGTAATAGCTCTATGGGAGATATTGCTGCTGCTACTTATGATAGTTTAATTGCATATACTTCATTTGATAGAAATGAAATAAGAAAGAAAATTAAAACTCATTCTATATATGATTTAGTAAATTCAAAGTGGAAGTATTTGAAAATAGAAGAACTTAATAATAATTTAGATATGTCTTGTCTTGTTGGTTGGACAAGTAATATGGCAGATTCTGGCGAATTTGTAAAAAAAATTAATCGTATAAAACATACTAAAAACTATAAAAACTTTATAAAAGAGAGTAAAATTGTAGTTGAAAATTTAGTTAAAGCAATTGAAAAAAATGATATAGATGAATTTAAAACAAATATAGAAAGAAATAGAAAACTTTTATCTAATTTGGGAATTGCAGCAGGATTAAATATTGAAACAGTAGAACTTAGAAAACTAACAAGTATTGCTAATAAATATGATGAAGTTGCTAAACTATCTGGTGCAGGTGGTGGAGATTGTGGAGTAGCGTTTATTTTTAATAAAGAAAATGTTAGCAAAATTGAAAATGAGTGGATAGAAAATAATATAAAGTCTTTAGGGGTTATAATGTAAGTAACAAAAAAAGTCAATTAACAAGAGTTAATTGACTTTTTTATTTAGAAAATAAATGATGATACGTAAGTTGCGCAGTAAAGCGTCATAAACTGTACTCCAAAATTTACGCCTTTTTTATTTAATATACCTGAAAACGCTCCAACGATTAAAACACCAAGTATATTTATAAAACCAGCTTCTTTATACGCTATAAGAACAACTATTCCAAAAAATAAACCTAGTAAGGCTTCGTGTGAAATTTTTTCAAATACAAATTTACATATTTTTTGTGAATATATTATAGTAATAGGGTAGGTAATTAAAAGTGCAATTGCTGCGCCAATTAGTATTGGAAGTACAAAATTACCTTTCAAAATATGGTGCATATTGTTTTCAAGAGTAAACACGGGACTTGCTACAAATAAAGGATTTGCAGGTCCAAGTGCCATAGGACTAAGTGGAACTCCAAGAGCTATAAGTGGTATTAATGTTCCCGAAATATATGTAGCGTTTGAAAGAGCGTCCATAGTTGAAATCGCTCTACTAGCTTTTTTAACGGGGTCTTTTATATGTGATGAGAAAGCTTCACCTAAAAATGATGTCATTCCAATTGGACTCATAAAGAATGTAACACAACCGATAACACTTGCTACTGCTGCCGAAAGTAATTCTTTTATATCAAGTATTTTAAATGGATTAGGTATAAAAAATTTAGTTTTTTCTTTTGTTATAACAGTTTCTTTAAATTCATCTCTAAGTTTTTCATTTCTTTTGTTTTTAGATAAAAGTTCTAGTAGACTAACAAGCATCACGCCTATTGTAATAGCTAGAAAAAACGAAATAAAAACAGACTTATTTTTAGGTACAAGTCCTGTCATCCAATATAAATTACGCATTCCTTGAATTACTAATGAAAACGCAAAAATACTTATTAATGACATTAGTTTTGCACTCGACATTAATGCTAAAAATATTGCGCCTGCTAGAAATACTTGACTAGAATATGCTTTAATTGAACCTGAAAGTGGAATTAAAGCATTAGCTAAAAATAAGCTTACAGGAATTGCTACAAGTGTACCTATAACTGAACCTGACGCCATTTTTCTAATACTAATATTACTCATTCCGTTTGATTTAAGAACTAGCGCTTTTTCAACCATTGGAGCAGCCATTACACCGCCGGGAATTCCTGCTACTGCAACAGGTATTGAGTCGGTTAGTTTTTTAGCAATTATTGCTGCAATAAAAAACGCTAAAACTATTTCAGGACTTACACCTGTTAGGATTAAACCGAGTGTAATAGGTGCTATTACAGCCGTTTCGTCAGTTCCGGGTATAACACCAATAATTGTGTATATTATAGCACCTAAAATTGCTGCTAAAATCATATTAATCATTTTGTTCTCCTTTTTTATAAATTATTTTTCTCTTTGGTTTAAATAAAATATTTGTTATTATAAATGCTATTATTAAACCTATAAGACCCCAAAATAAAGGGTGGGGTGCTTTGTAAGGGCATATTGAATATCCGATTAAACCAAATACAGCTGATATAATCATAGATATTATTAATTCTTTAAAATTAGCTGTATCACCAAGTATGTCTATTAGTTGATTTTTATTTTTCATAATATTCCTCTCTGTTTACAAAAGTTATAAAGTTCGCCTTTAACAATAAAATCTACTTTTCGTAAATCATTTAAGTTTTTACAGTCAAGTAGTGTCATTATTAATTTGATTTCAGATTTTAAACTTTCTATGTATTTTTCTGTTTCATCTAATCCATTATTTACTAACTTGTTTAGCATAATTCCTGCAAGTCCGACAGATTTTGCACCTAAAACTAAACACTTTACTATATCTAAAGCATTTTTAATTCCGCCCGATGCGAGTATGTCTATCTCATCCACATAATTTTTACTTTCAAGCATTGACTCAAGAGTACTTAATCCAAAGTTATTTAGGTAATCAATTTTTTTATCTCTTCTATAATTTTCTATTTTAGCAAAGTTTGTTCCCCCAAACCCGCTTATATCAATAGTTTTAACTCCTAAATCTTTTAAAGAACTTATTGTTTCTTTACTCATTCCAAATCCAACTTCTTTTACTATTATTGGGACTTTTGAGTTTTCAATAAACCCTTTTATATTTTTGGAAATATTTGTAAAATCTCTATCGCCTTCAGGCATTATAAGTTCTTGTAGTGTATTTAGATGTACTTGTAGAAAAGTTGGTTTTAATGTATTTATTATATCCTCTACATTTTCATATTTTTTATCAGCGCCAACATTTAAACTAAAAGTTAAATTATCATATTTTTGCGTTATACTTAAATACTTTGAAAGTAAACTTTTATCCTTTATAATTGGACTAATTGAACCAAAACAAAATAAAATATTAGCTTTATTTGCAATTTTACAAAGTTTATCATTTATATCGTCTGCAACATCAGTTCCGCCAGTTATTGCATTTATATATATTGGATATTCAAAATTAACATTAGATATTTTTGTAGATAAGTCTACATTATTATAATTTACTGAACTAATAGATTTGTGAATTAATTTAAGTTCTTCAAAATTATTTTTATTTTCATAAGTATCTAATGCTAGTTTTATATGGTCATTTTTTCTATTATTCATAAAATACCTCACAACCTAAAAATTGAAATAATTAACAATGTCGGTATTATAGCATAGCAAAAATAAGTAGTAAACAATATTAATATTAAATTTATATAAGTTCATAATTTGTTCATATTTAGTGTTTAAAACTTTATATGTTTTTATATTATATACTTAATTATTATTTTCACTTTTTATTTAAATATTATTATTTTATTTAAAATTAAATACACTTATATTAAATTTTTATATTCTTTAAAAATGTAGTATTTTCAATATTTTTGTTATTTTAATTTTACTTTTTTTGTTCAAATTTATTTAAAAATTTTACATACATTTTACTTTAGTTATCTTTTAGATTTTACATTTAACCTTTATTATATACACAAATAGCAACAGGGCTATTTGTGAAAAAAGGAGAAAAAAAATGAAAAATTTAAAATTTATTTTTGTATTATTAGTAGTTGTTATATCATTAGGCGCTTTGACTGGTTGTTCTAAAGAAAATAGTGCTAGTTCTGATGAAAATTCAAAATTTGATACTTCATCAAAAATATCTGTTATATCTAGGGAAGAAGGTTCAGGAACAAGGGGAGCTTTTATAGATTTATTTAAGGTAAAAGAAAAGGACAAAAATGGTAAAAAAATTGATAGAACAATAGAAACTGCAGATATAAGCCAAAGTACAGGAGTTGTAATAAATAGTGTTTCTAGCAATCAAAATGCAATCGGTTATATATCTTTAGGATCTATTAATGATAATATAAAAGCTTTAAAAGTTAATGGAGTAACTCCAACTAAAGAAAATATAAAAAGTGGTTCTTATAAAATTGCAAGACCATTTAATATTGCAACAAAGGGAAAACAAGATAAAGTTGTTGAAGATTTTATAAAATTTATACTCTCTGATGACGGTCAAAAAATTATTGAAGAAAATGGTTATATAGCTAGCACAAACGGTAAAGGTAAATTTGTAGGTTCAAATGTAAAAGGTAAAATTGTTATAACAGGTTCTTCATCAGTTAGTCCAGTAATGGAAAAATTAAAAGAAACTTACGAAAAAATTAATCAGGACGTAAAAATTGAATTAAATCAAAGCGATTCTACAAATGGAATGAATAGTGTTATTGATGGAATTGCTAATATCGGAATGGCATCAAGAGAACTAAAAGAAAGTGAACTTAAAAAAGGTTTAAATAAAATTGTAATTGCAAAAGATGGAATTGCGATAATTGTAAATAAGAACAACACTTTAACAAGTATTAAAAGCGGTGACGTAAAAAAAATATATATTGGTGAAATTGTTAAATGGGATGAAATTGGTAAGTAGGATAATAAATGAAAGAATATAAAGAAAAATTTGGTGAGTATGTTTTTTTAACATCGACTATGTTTTCAATTTTAGCATTAGCACTCATTTGTATATTTATTTTTGGTATAGGTATTCCAACTATAATGAAAATAGGTTTTTCAGAGTTTTTGTTTGGCGCAAAATGGAAACCATCTAGCGAAATTTATGGAATACTACCGATGATAGTAGGAAGTATATATGTAACTATAGGGGCGCTTATTTTAGGCGTTCCTATAGGAATATTTACAGCAATATATCTTTCGTACTTTGCAAGTGAAAAAAAGTATTATTATATTAAACCTTTGATAAATTTACTTGCTGGAATTCCCTCTGTCGTTTATGGTTTCTTTGGGTTAATGGTAATTGTACCGATTATAAGAAATAGATTTTCAGGAAGTGGTCAAAGCTTATTAGCAGCAATTATTGTTCTTGCGATAATGATTTTACCTACTATTATAAATATAAGTGAAACTTCAATTAAAGCTGTTTCAAAAAATTATTATGAGGGTTCACTTGCGCTTGGAGCAACACATGAGCGTTCTGTTGTAAAAGTAGTATTGCCTGCAGCAAAGTCAGGGATACTTGCAAGTATAATTTTGGGAACGGGTAGGGCAATAGGCGAAACAATGGCTGTTATAATGGTTGCAGGAAATCAAGCTATTATGCCAAATTCAATGTTTAAAGGTATAAGAACTTTAACTTCTAATATTGTGCTTGAAATGAGTTATGCACAGGATATGCATAGAAATGCTTTGATAGCAACTGCAACAATATTATTTTTCTTTATTCTTATTATTAATATAGCATTTAATTTTATAAAAAAAGGAAATTTATATGAAAGCTAAAATAGAATCTATGGTAATAAAATTTTTTGTATATTTGAGTGCGTTTCTAGTATTAATAACTTTGTTTTCTATAACTATGTATGTTATATATAAAGGGTTACCTAATATTAGATTAGAGCAATTTAGCTTTAAATATACGAGTAACAATTTATCTATTTTACCTGCGCTAATTAATACAATAATAGTAACGATTTTATCTTTACTAATAGCTGTTCCATTAGGTATTTTTAGTGCAATATATTTGCAGGAATATGCAAAAAAAGATAATAAATATCTATCATTTGTTAGAATTTCAATAGAAACACTTCAAGGAATTCCTTCTATAGTTTATGGACTTTTTGGAACGCTATTTTTTGTAACAACTTTATTTAAAGGTTATAGTCTTTTGGCAGGAAGTTTAACGCTTAGTATTATGATACTTCCTTTAATTATAAGGACTACAGAAGAAGCCCTAAAAAGCGTTCCAAAGTCATTTAGGGAAGAAAGTTTTGCGCTTGGAGCAGGGAAGTTAAGAACTATTTTCAAAATAGTTCTTCCCACTGCAACATCTAGTATTTTTTCAGGAATTATTTTGTCAATAGGTAGAATAATTGGAGAAACTGCAGCTTTAATATATACTGCAGGAACAGTTGCTAAAGTTCCACCATCTATAATGGGTTCGGGAAGAACAATTTCAGTACATATGTATGCACTTTGGAATGAGGGAATTAATCAAAAAGAATCTTATGCAACAGCAGTAATATTACTTATAGGTATAATTATTATGAATTATATTTCAGAAATTTTATCAAAAAAAATAAAAAGATTTGGAGGGTAATAAATGAGTAGTTTAAATGTATGTAATTTAAACTTGTATTATGGAGATTTTCAGGCTCTTAAAAATATTAATGTGGAAATTAACAAAAATGAAGTTACAGCTTTAATAGGTCCGTCTGGATGTGGAAAATCAACGTTTTTAAAATCTATAAATAGAATGAACGACCTTGTTGACTCTTGTAAAATAACAGGAGATATTATGTTTGAAAATAAAAATATACTAACAGAAAAAGATGTAACTAGGATTAGAAAGAAAATAGGTATGGTATTTCAAAAGCCAAATCCATTTCCAATGAGTATATATGAAAATATAGCTTACGGACCTAAAACTCACGGCGTAAAAAATAAGGCTGTTTTAGATGAAATAGTAGAAAAATCTTTAAAGTCTGCAGCTATTTGGGATGAAGTTAAAGATAGGTTAAATAAAAGCGCTTTATCTTTATCAGGCGGTCAACAACAGAGAATATCTATAGCAAGAGCATTAGCTGTAGAACCTGAAATTTTACTTATGGATGAACCAACGTCGGCATTAGACCCAATTTCAACAAATAAAATAGAAGAATTGGTAATTAGTTTAAAGAAAAATTATACAATAGTAATAGTAACTCATAATATGCAGCAAGCAGCTAGAATATCTGATTATACAGCGTTTTTTCATTTGGGAGAACTTATTGAATATGATAAAACGTCAAAACTATTTAGCAATCCAAATAATAAGAAAACTGAAGATTATATAACAGGCAGATTTGGTTAGTATTTATTAAAATGAGGTATTAAAATGAATTCTAAAATTGAAAAAGAGATTAAAAGTTTAAAAGAAGAAATTATTAATATGGGAACTTTATGTGAAACAGCTATTAATATTGCAGTTAATTGTGCGATTTATTTAGATTGTAAGGACATAGATGAAGTTTATAATATTGAAAAAGAAATTGATAAACAAGAAAGGTATATAGAAGACAAATGTATGTCACTTTTATTACAACAAAATACATTTGCAACAGATTTTAGAGTGGTTTCATCATCACTTAAAATGATTTCCGATTTTGAGAGAATTGGCGATCAAGCTCAAGATATTGCAGAGCTATCAAAGTATATAGTAAATAATAATTATAAGAGTTCAAATCTTGTAAAAAATATGGCAAAAGAAGTTATAAGTATGCTTAAAATGACTGTAGATGCCGTTATACAAAGTGATATTAATTTAGCAAAAGAAATAATAAAAAAAGATAATGTAGTTGACTCTTTTTTTGATGATGTAAAATATGATATAATAAACTTACTGCAAAACAATGGACAAGAAGGAGAAGTAGCACTAGATGTATTTATGGTTGCAAAATATCTTGAAAGAATAGGCGACCATTGTACAAATGTTGCAGAATGGATTGTATATTCAATTACAGGTATTCATAAAGATAGTAATGCATAGTTAAGAAAATTTAAGGGGAAAAAGTTTTGATAGTATTTTTAGAAGATAATAAATCAATAAGAGAGTTAGTATTATATAGTTTAAAAAAAACAGATTTTAATGCTATAGGCTTTGGTGTAGTTGATGAATTTGAAAAGTTTGTTTTAGAAAATAATGTTTCACTTATTTTATTAGATATTATGCTACCTGAAAAAGATGGACTTAAAATTTTAGAAGAATTAAAGGGTAATCCAAAAACTCACGATATACCAGTGATTATGGTTACAGCTAAAAGTCAAGAATATGATAAATTAATAGGTCTTGATAATGGCGCTGATGATTATATAACTAAACCATTTAGCGTATTAGAACTTATTTCAAGGATAAAGGCAGTTTTGAGAAGAACCAAAAAAGAAAGTTCATTGGAGTATGCAAATATTAAAATTTTTGATAAACTACATTTAGTAAAAGTAAATGATGAAAAAATTAATTTAACTTTAAAAGAATATGATTTATTAAAAAAACTTATGGAAAATAAAACAATGGTTATGTCAAGAGATATGCTTTTAAATAGTATATGGGGATATGATTTTGATGGAGAAACTAGAACTGTTGACGTTCATATAAGAAGTTTAAGATCAAAACTTAAAGGTGCAGGAAATCTTATTACTACCGTTAGGGGTGTTGGATATGTATTTGGAGGATTAAATGCAAAAGAAGATTAGTAAATATTTGTTTCTATTTTCAATACTTATATTGATATTGTCTGTTATATTATTTACGCTTGCCTTATATAAAAATGCTGTAAATAATGAAATTACGGAGCAAAAAACAAAGTTAAATTTTTTAAAAAAAGCATATAATTTAAATGGAATGCAATACTTTAAAAATTTAGAAAGCAATAATAATAGAATTACAATAATTAATAAAACGGGAAAAGTTATTTTTGATAATGAAGTTGATAAAGATAGTATGGAAAATCATATAGAAAGAGAAGAAATAAAAGAGGCTATAAAGTTTGGTTTTTCAAGTTCTTATAGGTTTTCAAATACAAAGTATGAATATAGACTTTACTCTGCTATAAGACTAGATAGCGGTGATATTTTAAGAATTTCAAAACCTAGTATTATACTGATTGAAACAGTTATAAATTTTTTAAAATCACTTTTTTTAATAATAATTATAATTGTAATTTTAACAGGTATTTTTTCTAAAAAAATATCTAAAAAACTTGTAAACCCTATTAATGATATTAACCTTGATAATCCGTTAAAAAACGAAATTTATGAAGAATTATCGCCTTTTTTGGTAAAAATTGATAAGCAAAATAAAAAAATTGATAGTCAGATAAAAAATTTAGATGTTAAAAATTATGAAATAAAATATATAACTGAACACATAAGCGACGGAATTATAATTATTTCAGATAGTAAAAAAGTTTTAAGAATTAATAATATAGCTTCTAAATTGACAAATATAAAGGAAAACGAATATTATTTAATTGGTTGTAGAATAATTGAATTTAAAAATGCAGTGGAAAATGCTTTAAAAGGTATAAATACTACAAAAAAAATTAAAATTAAAGATAGTATCTATATGATGATTTCTTCAGCAGTTAAATTAGAAAATAGTAAATACGGCGTATTTATTAGCCTTAGAAATATAGATGAAGAAGAAAATAGGGAAGTTTTAAGGAGAGAATTTACTGCAAACGTATCACATGAATTAAAAACACCACTTACATCAATAATGGGAACTGCTGAACTTTTTGCAAATAATTTTATAATAGGTTCAGAAGATGTAAGTAAATTTGGAAGTAAAATATATAATGAATCTTCAAGATTACTATGTATAATAGAAGATTTAATAAAACTTTCTATGCTTGATGAAAATGTAAGCTTTAAAAATTTGGAAGAACTTAGTTTTGATGAAATTATAGAAAAGGTTATTTTAGATTTTGAAAGTGAACTAAATAAAAAGAGCATTGAATTGTCAAAAAATATTAGTGAAATTAAAATTAAAGGAATTAAAAGTTTAATTTATGATATGGTTTATAATTTAATTAATAATGCAATTAAATATAGTAATGAATTTGGAAAAATAGAAATTTTATTAAGGTTGAATAATGATAAGATAGTTTTAACAATAAAGGATAATGGTATTGGCATTGATACTTCTGAATTTAAAAATATTTTTGAAAGATTTTATAGAGTAGATAAAAGTCATTCGAAAAGTACAGGGGGTACAGGACTTGGATTGTCTATAGTAAAACATATAGCTTTACTTCATAAGGGGAGTGTTGATGTTAAAAGTGACGGAATAGGTAGGGGGGCTGAATTTATAGTTACGCTACCAAATAATTAAAAAAGAAAGTCTGCAAGATTTATGATACTTGTAGACTTTCTTTTTGTTTAAATAAAATTTATATAGTTAAAACTTACCTAATTTGAATACTTCTTTACCAAAAGTAGCATTTACAACATTAGCAGCTGACGCATAAAAACTTAACATAGAAATAATAAACTCTGAATATGCAGCCAAAGTGTGTCCAAATTCTATTTTAAATATTGTTGACATAGATAGACCTAAAAATAGTAAATCTATGAAAAAGAAAATTGCAAATAAAACTTTAGTTGTCTTTGTTGCAGCAATTGTCATATATAATGTAAAAATTAAATATCCGACAAATGCAATTCCAAGTTGTTTTACATCAAAAGATTTTTGTAAAGCAGCGCCAAATAAACCATTTGAAATCATCCAAGTTAAAGCAACTGATAACCAAAACATACCATAGCTAAAAAATGCAGTAGCGCCAAAAACATTATTTTTCTTTGCATCAGTTATTCCTGCATAAATTTGAGCAAGACCACCTAAAAATATAGCCCACGGTATAATTCCGCCAACACCACTTGTAAAACCAAGTTTTTGCGAAGACGCAACCAAGGTTACCATAGCAAGTCCGAACAAACCAATAGCAGATGGATCTGCAACAATTAATTGTCTTTTGTTATCCAAAATAAATCTCCTTTTTTTCTACTCAAAACCTTGTTAGAGTATATCACAAATTTAATTTAATCACAAGAACAAAATTTATATATAAAATGAAAATAGTCTTTAAGTTTAACTGATTTATTATTTTATATGTATAATAATATCTTGAAAACAAAACATAAAAATAGTATAATATAAATATAACAAAAAAGGTGGTGGAAAAATGGAAGAAAGCGGAATGACAGATAAGCAATTTAGTGTTTTTTTAAGGCTTATTGTTAATGATTTAAAAGAAATTCAAAATTTATTAAGTAATAATTCTCATAATAATTGTGCTGAAACTAAAATTAATGAATTAATTAAAAATTTGCAAATAACACTAGAAAGTTAAAAAATATTTAAACTATTTAAAGTAATTGAATATATTTAAGTATTTTAAGTTATATAAAAGTTGTATTTTAAAAGTACTAAATTTAAAATATTTAAATAAAAATATTTCGTTTTATAAATTATTTAATTTAACACAAAATATTTTATAGATTAAACAAAAATTTTATTATGAATTTTATTAGAATTTTTAAATATCCTATATAAAAACATAAAATCATTCTCTAATAAAGCAACATACTTAGATTTTAAATCAAATTTAATTATAAATATATTATTACCTATCACTTCCTTAAATTGATATTTAAGGAAGTGATAGGTATATCTGTATATGCCCTTTTTTATAATTTAATAATTAAAATAATTATCATTATGGTTAGTATTAAACCAACTATATAAAGGTATTCTAGTTATTATATTTTAAAAGAATTATTATTTTAAGTGTTATAACTATAAAGTATTATATATAATTATAATAGTATTTATATTTCCAAAAATTCATAAAATATACATAAGCTAAAAAAAGATATTTAGAGTTTTGTTCTAAATATCTTTATATCTTTTTACAATTGATTTTAGTAAAATAAATATTATATCTATTAATTTATTTTACAATACTACTATAAAAAGTTTAATAATAAATATTTAATCTAAAATAGCATTTATTATAAAACGAATTTTAAGTCAATATTATTTTCATAACTATATAAGTTATAGCTTTTATTTATTTTATAAAATTTATATAATATTCTAAAAATTTTTTTAGTTATTTTCTATAACAATTTTAACTATAAAGTTTCACATTATAAATTAGTATATTCTACATATAATTAATCTAGTAAAATATTTTATTGAAATTACTACCTTAAGCTTATTTATTTTTGTGATATTTTTTCTGCTAATTTTAATGCTAGATATGCAATTTTGTCTTTCTCTTCTAATTTGTCGTGGTTTCCAAGACTTCTACTATCCCATTTTTCGGCATCTAAATTATCTGCAGAATAAAAAAAGTGAAATACATCTATTTCTCTAAACTCTGCAAATGCAGCTACTGCTGAACATTCCATATCAACTGCTATGCAGCCTTTTTCTTTCATATACTCAACTTTTTTTAGGTGTTTCTCTATAAAAAGCGTCTGTTGTCCAAACTTTGCCAATAGTATAATCGATGTTTTTATCTTCTAAAATTTCTACAAATTCATTTATATATTTTTTGTTTACAGAAATTTCATTGCTTTCTTCTTTATAATGATAAGAAACTCCCTCTTCTCTTACTGCTAAATTTGGTATTATAATAGATAAGTCATTAATATTTTTATCTAATACCCCACAAGTACCAAAAATTATGTATTTTTCTATGCCTAAAACTCTTAATTCTTCTAGTTGTGCTACGCAACCTGGCGCACCAACTAATGACATAAATAATAGTATTTCTATATCGTTATAAGTTGCTTTGTAGACTTTAAAACTACCATTAGCATTTGAAAGTTCAAAATTTTCTAATTCCTTTGCGTTTAATTCTTTTACAATTCTCTCAAAAGTTCTAAATGAAAAACAAGAAATTGCTATTTTATAAGTATTTTTATTATCTAGTTTTTTTATTTTACAAGTATCATCTGGATTTATTACTGCTATTTTTTCTTTATCAAATTTTATTGACATACTTCCCCTTTTCTTTACTATATTAATGTTGTTATTTTAAAATTTCTTATATAGCTTGTTAAATTATATAAGTCTAATGTATTTTATATAATAATATTTGGCACGCCATGAGGGATTCGAACCCCCAACTCTCAGATTCGAAGTCTGATACTCTATCCAGTTGAGTTAATGGCGCATATTTTATATATAACAAAAAAGGGCATAATGCCCTTTTTTAAATGGTGACTCGTCCGCGACTCGAACGCGGGACCACCTGATTAAAAGTCAGATGCTCTACCAACTGAGCTAACGAGCCATAAATTGGCTGGGGATACAGGACTCGAACCTGTGATGACGGAGTCAAAGTCCGTTGCCTTAACCACTTGGCTAATCCCCAATATGGGGCGGCTGATGGGATTCGAACCCACGCATACAGGAGCCACAATCCTGTGTCTTAACCTCTTGACGACAGCCGCCAAGAATATTGGCTATCAATATTTGGTACTTTTAAAATTGGCGTGCCAGTAGGGATTCGAACCCCAGACCCTTGGCTTAGAAGGCCAATGCTCTATCCAGCTGAGCTACTGGCACATAATGGAGCGGGTGAAGGGAATCGGACCCTCGCGACTGGCTTGGAAGGCCAGGGCTCTACCACTGAGCTACACCCGCAGATTATGGTCGGGGTGGCAGGATTTGAACCCGCGACCCTCTGGTCCCAAACCAGATGCGCTACCAAACTGCGCTACACCCCGAAATCAACAAAAAAGATTTTAACACATATTGGAATTAATGTCAAGAACTTTTTGTGTAAAATTTTTATTTTTTTATTTACCAAATTTATAATCACTTGCTTAATTCAACTATAGTATAGTAACATATACTTTCACTAAATGCAAGTATTTTTTTTAATTTTTTTATAAAAATTTTAATGAAAAATTTTTATGTTTTAAACTCTCTATATTTATAAAGAAAATTTTATTTTTAAGCCCTATAAATACAAAATTCAATATAATTCACTGTATTTATAGGGCAAATATATTATTTTTTTAAGCTAACAATTTGATTATAAGTTACGCTATCATATTTCTCATCTAATATATAGTAACCGTGTCTAATAAATTGGTATCTCTTAAATTTTTTATTATTTGAAAATTCTTCAATATATGAATTTTCATTTATTTTAACTGAATTTTCATTAAACTCTGTTATATCGCCATTTTGAACTGCTAAATACCCATATTCATTAATAACTGCTTTAGAGTTTTTAGTTGCGCTTACCCAATGAATAGTTCCCTTTGGTTTTCTTTCGTTAAACCCGCTACCGCTTTTAGTTTTTTCATCATAAGTACATCTAAGCTCAATAATTTCACCGCTTTCATCTTTTATTACTTCATTACATTTTATAAAATATGCGTGTCTTAATCTAACTTCTTCCCCTATTGATAATCTTTTATATCCTTTTGGTGGGTTTTCAGAAAAGTCTTCCCTTTCTATGTAAATTTCCCTTGTAAAAGGTATTTTTCTTTCTCCAAACTTCTTATTTTTGGGATGTAAACTTCCACTTACATATTCAACTTTTTCTTCAGGGTAATTTTCTATAACAACTTTTAAAGGATTTATTACCGCCATAATTGTAGGTATATCAAATGCTAAATCTTCCCTTATATGATGTTCAAACATTGACATATCAATTTTAGAATTTGCCTTTGATACTCCGCTAGCCTTAATAAAGTCTTTAATTGCCGAAGGTCTTACTCCCCTTCTTCTTAAGCCCGATAGTGTTGGCATTCTAGGGTCGTCCCAACCAATAACTTTTCCGTCTTCTACAAGTTTTCTTAAGTATCTTTTTCCCATTATAGTATCTGTAATACTAAGTTTTGCAAATTCGTATTGATGTGGTAAAAATTCAAAATTTTCTTTTAAATTTTCTAAATACCAATCGTAAAGTGGTCTATTTGCTTCAAACTCTAAAGTACAAGTTGAATGAGTAATTCCTTCGATAGCATCTTCTATAGGGTGCGCAAAATCATACATTGGATAAATACACCACTCGCTACCTGTATTGTGATGAATTTGATGACTAATTCTATATATAACCGGATCTCTCATATTCATATTTGGATGATTATAGTCAATTTTTGCTTTAAGCGTTTTTTCTCCGTCTTTAAACTCCCCTTTTTTCATTTTTTCAAAAAGGGCTAAATTCTCTTCCATACTTCTATCTCTATATGGACTTGGTCTACCGTTTATATTGTAATCGCCCTTGTATTCTTTTGATTTTTCAGGGTCTAAATCGCAAACAAATGCCAAACCTTTTTTAATAAGCTGAACTGCGAAATCATACATCTTTGGAAAATAATCTGACGCATAAAATAGTTTATCCCATTCATATCCAAGCCATTTTATGTCTTCTTTAATTGAATTTACAAATTCAATATCTTCTTTAACAGGATTTGTATCGTCAAATCTTAAATTACAAGTTCCATTATACTTAATTGCATTTTCAAAACTAATAACAATAGCTTTTGCGTGTCCGATATGCAAATATCCATTTGGTTCAGGTGGAAACCTTGTCTTTACAACGCCTTTATGCGTACCCATTTCTAAATCTTTTTCAATAATTTGTTCAATAAAATTTTTAAAGTTTTTTTCGCTCATAAACTATCTCCCCAATCAAATTAATTATTTATATGTAATAATTTTATAATTAATTATACACTAATTTTAGTTTTAAGTAAATCTTTATAAATTTATTTTTTAAGTAAATTTTAATACAATTATTATAAATTTTGTGTTATACTTAACTTGTATTAAAAGTACACTGTTTTGTTAATTAATGGAGGTTAATTATGAATGAATTTAATCAAAATAATAGGTATAATCAAGACGAAGTTGAAAGACAGTTTATGCAAGATGTTTCAGGTCTTAATGCTTATTTAAGCAGAGTATTTATGTGGATGTTTGCTGGACTAGGTTTAACTTTTGCAGTTAGTTATTATGTATCACATAGTTATAAACTATTAAGTTATATATTTAGCAATAGGTATATTCCAATAGGTCTTATGTTGGCTGAATTTGCATTAGTTTTTGTATTAACAGCAAATATAGAAAAATTTTCAGTAAATCTTTCAAGAATGATTTTTATTTTTTATTCTGCGTTAACAGGTCTTACATTTTCAGTTATATTTATTGTCTATGATATTGGTACTATTACTAATGCTTTTATATCTGCATCAGCACTTTTTGCAGGTATGGCAATTTATGGTAAAGTTACTAAAAGAGATTTATCAGGTTGGAGCGGCTTTTTAACAATGGGTTTAATCGGAATTATAATAGCATCTATTATAAATATGTTTATGAGAAGTTCTATGGCTGAATTTGTAATTTCAGTTATAAGTATAATTGTATTTTCAGGACTTACAGCTTATGATATGAATAAGCTTAAAAATTGGTATTATAGTTCAAAGCATAGTAATGAGGCTCTAGCTAAAATAGCAATATTGGGCGCACTAGAACTATATTTAGACTTTATTAATTTATTCCTTAGTCTTCTTAGACTTTTTGGAAATAGCAGAGATTAGAACATTTAAAACTAACATTGTAATAAACTAATTATATAATAAATTTTTAGTCAAACTAAAACACCTATAAGTATAAATTCTTATAGGTGTTTTTTTTTAAATATAATTAAAAATTTTTATAGGTCTTGATATGAACCCCTAAATCCGGACAAATGGAGAAAGGGGTTTTTATTATGCCAAAATATAGTAAAGAGTTAAAAATAAAAGTAGTTAAAGAATACTTA